>OGRO01001973.1_pt1 | contig 16835 bp, 10 predicted proteins | sample 1553451 | NCBI WGS metagenome assembly OGRO01 (sample SAMEA2580021, study PRJEB22360) | human gut metagenome
TAATGAGAACAGCACTTTTATCACTCACATTTCTTTTGGCTGGTTCTATGGCAGCACCTGCTTTCGCCCATACCGCAGCCCCTAAGAAAAATGTAACTGCCACAACCAAGAAAGGCAAGATTCTACCCATGAAGGAGTATATCGACCAACTGATGGCGAAGATGACGCTACAGGAGAAGATAGGTCAGCTGAACCTGATGGTAGCTGGCGACATCACCACCGGCGGCGCACTTGATACTCAGGTAGGCAGCGATATCGCCCAGGGCAACATGGGCGGAGTTTTCAATATCAAAGGGCTCGACAAGATCAAGGCTCTGCAGGAAATCGCCATCAAGAACAGCCGTCTGGGCATCCCGCTGCTCGTAGGTATGGACGTGATTCATGGTTACGAAACGATGTTCCCTATCCCTCTCGCCCTCTCCTGCTCATGGGATACCGAGGCGATGAAGAAGGTAGGCGAAGTATCAGCCAAGGAAGCAAGTGCCGACGGCATCAACTGGACATTCTCTCCTATGGTAGACATTGCACTCGATGCCCGCTGGGGACGAATAAGCGAAGGAAATGGCGAGGATCCTTATCTGAGCGGCGTGATGGGAGCAGCGATGACTCAGGGCTACCAGGGCGTGGATATGCGCACAGAAGAGATTCTGAGAGCCAACCGCATCATGGCCTGTCTGAAGCATTTTGCCCTGTACGGAGGCGTTGAGAGCGGTAAGGAATATAACACGGTAGATATGAGCCGCGTGCGCATGATGAACCAGTATCTGCCACCTTACGAGGCAGTGGTGAAGGCTGGCGTAGGCAGCGTGATGTCTTCATTCAATCTCATCGACTACACACCTGCTACAGCCAACAAATGGATGATGACCAATGTCTTGAGAAAACAGTGGGGATTCAACGGTTTCGTGGTTACCGATTACGCTTCTATCGCCGAGATTCTGCAGCACGGAACGGCAAAAGACATCCAGGAGGCTTCAGAACAGGCGCTGAAGGCGGGTACCGATATGGACATGTGTTCCAATGCCTTCGTAAAGCATCTGGCTAAGAGCATAGCAGAAGGAAAGGTGAGCGAGGAGGATGTGAACATCGCCTGTCGCCGCATTCTGGAAGCGAAATATAAACTGGGCCTGTTCAGCGACCCTTACCGCTACTGCAACACCAAGCGCAGCAAGAGCGAGATTTATACCGCTGAGAACCGTCAGGCAGCCCGCGATATAGCAGCAGAGACCTTCGTGCTTCTGAAGAACGAAGGCAATATCCTGCCACTGAAGAAGGAAGGAAAGATAGCCCTGATAGGTCCGCTTGCCGACACCCGAAACAATATAGCCGGCACATGGAGCGTGGCTCAGGAACCATCGAAATATACCACCATTAAGGAGGCTATGGAGCATGCACTTGCCGGAAAAGCCACCTTATTATATGCCCAGGGAAGCAATATCTGGCGCAATAAGGAGCTGCAGCAAAACGGCGAATTCGGCAAGCCAATCAACTGGGGCAACGAGACTGAGATGAAGGCTGAAGCGCTGAAGATAGCCAAAGAGGCCGACGTGATAGTATGTGCTATGGGCGAAAGTGCCGAGATGAGCGGCGAATGCGGTAGCCGTACCAACCTGGAGATGCCGGACGTACAGCGCGAACTGCTTGCCGAACTCCTGAAGACGGGCAAGCCTGTAGTGCTCCTCAACTTTGCAGGCCGTCCTACGGTTCTTACTTGGGAGAAAGCCCATGTACCAGCCATCATGAATGTATGGTTTGGAGGTTCAGAGATGGGCGATGCACTCTGCGATGTCATCTTTGGCGACAAATCGCCATCGGGTAAGCTCACCACTTCGATGCCTAAGACTACCGGTCAGGAGCCTCTCTACTACAACCATCAGAACACCGGCCGCCCTGTAGCAGACGATAATGAGAAGTTTGCCAAGTTTGCCAGCAACTGTCTGGATGTAAGCAATGGTCCGCTCTATCCTTTCGGTTACGGTTTGAGCTACACCTACTTTTCATACAGCAACTTCCGCCTGAGCAGCCAGGAGGCCGGCATCAGCAATGAGGAGGCTACCGAATGGCAGGATGGCAAGAAGATTACAGCTAGCGTCACCGTTAAGAACAATGGCTCCTGCGATGCCGACGAGATTGTGCAGCTCTACATCCGTGACATGGTAGCCAGCATCTCCCGTCCTGTAAAGGAACTGAAAGGTTTCCAGCGCATCCATCTGGCAGCAGGTGAGAGCAAGGAGGTAAGCTTTGATATCACCCCAGATATGCTCAAGTTCTACAACGCAGATCTGAAGCACGTGATAGAACCAGGCGACTTCCAGATTATGATAGGAACCAACAGCAAGGATGTAAAGACAATGAAACTGAACGTGAAATAAACAAGAAAAATCGCCCTGTAAAGAGCAAAGCATAGCTTGAAAGATGCTTTACTTCTTACAGGGCGATTATCATCTACTGAGCCCACTCCAACAGAAGGCTCAGTAATGAATTCTATCCTTCAGGATTACTTAGTCATCTCGAAACCTACACGCATACCATCGTAATTATTGGCGATAGTACCGATAGCGCTGAGGGTAGAACTGCCCTTGAGGGCACCCATGGTCTTGATGAGGTTGAGCAACTTCTTCTGGTCGAAGAGCAGGCTGATGCCGTTGGTAGTCTTCGTAGCATAACCCGACATACTCAAGAGCAAGCCCTTCATCTGAATGGCATGAGTCTTCTCATCAAAAGTATAATTGCCCTGCCATGACTTGCCATCTATCTTGGCTGCGAAAGTTCCATCAGTTTTGAAGGTGAAATAGGTATTTGAGCCGCTGAAACCAAACTTGCTGTAATACTCACCCAACTTCTCCTCTACCTTGTTGGCAGCAATCTCACCGCCAGCCTTTGCCAGGAGATTCTCAGAAGTAAAGGCGCATCCCGGCTTGCTGTACTTCCAGGTATGGGCACAGAGATCCTGCTTGCTGAAGGTACCTGAACCGATTACATTATTCAGAATGCCATTGATAATACTGCTACCTGCAGAGTTGCTGCTGTTAGAGTTTCCGCCCAGTACAGCACCCAAGATACCTGCAACGGCTGAGCCTGCATTGCTGGTTGTTGCAGCAGTTGTTGTTGCAGAAGTTGTAGTTGTTGCTGCTGTAGTGCTAGATGCTGCAGAAGTTGTTTTCTTTGTAGAAGTCTTCTTTGTTGTCTTCTTAGCCGTTTTCTTAACCGGCATCATCTCAGACATTGAGGCATTGAGCGCTGCCTCGTTCATAGCGCTTGCGTTGCTGCCAGCTGTGCATGCGAGCACGAGGGCAGCCAAAAGAAATACCTTTTTCATTGCTTTCTATATATTTATTTTTATCACTCTTATTTATAATACCCAATACTTCCTATTGTTCTTTCGGGTGCAAAGTTCGCAAAAAAATCGGAAATATGATAAGAAAAATCCCTATTTCGCGTATGAATCTCCCTAAAACTCATCATTTCTACTCTTTTTACGTTAGTATAGACGATTGCGATGACAATTCGTTTAAAAGATAATGAAAAAAATCGTTCAGGAAATACCAATTATCATTCTAAAGGGGGAAAACTGTTCAAACGTTTGCACTTTTTTTTGACATACATCAAAAAATAGCGAATAAAACACGCATTTTCTTGCATTTTGTACCTAAAAATAGGTAGAAAACCCCTACCTTTGCAAGCGGTTAACAAATATCAATAGGTTATGAATGATTTAATTAAGGTAAATTCAGAAAATCAGAATCAGGCTATCGATAGATGCCAACAGATTCTTCAGGATCGCCGCGAGGCTCTTGCCTCTAAGGCAAAGAGAAGAGGTTAATACTCTTCAGAAACATGACGTAAAGGAGGAAAGATGATGCTCTTATACAATATAAAGACGCATCCTTCCTTTTTAAAGAGAGATTTTTCGAAACGACTCTTAAATGATGAGTTTCAAAGATTTTGGGAAAAGAAAAAAAACGTAAAAATCCCGTTGTCAGCCATCTGGCTTGTACAACGGGATTTTTCCGTTTATGATATGTGAGATTTACTTCTCGTTCTTCACTGCCTTCATGATGATCTCGAAGTGATTACCACTCTTCAGGATGACATTCTTCAGGAAGTCTGAAATCTCAGATGCCTTCAGATTCTTCACCATCTCCTTGTAATCGCTATGAGTATCAACACCCATACGCTCGAATGTGCTCAATGCACCGAGCCAATAGCCATTAGTCTTTTCGCTTACAGCAGCTTGCTTCAGGAGAATCTCCTTCACCTTCAGAAGGTCTTCTGCATTTGGCTGGGCTACGGTCTCTTCCATACCCTTGAAGAAGTAAGGAATAGCGATATCCGACTTCTCTGGGTTCAGCTGAGCCACGGCTGAAATAGAGATGGCAGCCTTGTTATCATAATCGCGAAGCAAACCATAGTTTGCACCTGCATGATAAGCAGCGCTGAGTTCCTCACGGATAGTATGCAAATACTTCATCTCCAGCAAACGGGCAGAAACATCAGCAAGAACAGAATTCTTCAAGGTGAATGGCGCCTTGGTATACCAGATCTCTGTTGCCTGGTTCTGTGGGTTCTCCATTGCCTTGGTAAAGACATTGCTTACCTTACCATTAGCATAAGGAATCTGCTTGTTCTTCAGCTTGAAGCCATTGTTTGGCAGACTGGCGATATACTGCTCGATGAGTGGGAGGAGAGTCTTCTCATCATAGTTACCTACGAAATAGAAGGTGAAGTCCTTGGCATTGCCGTAGAACTGCTTACCAATCTCCAGGATACGGTCGTAGTTGATATCCTTTATATCGCTTGCCTCTGGCACACGGGCAAGTTTGCTACCCAAATAGAGGGTGCTCTGAACAGAATCCTGATATACGAGGCTTGGGTTGTTGCTCTTGTTGGCAAGAACAGTAGCCACCATACTCTTCATATTGTCGAAGCTCTTCTGGTCCTTGCTTACTGCGGTCATCTTGAGATAGATGAGCTGCATCAGGGTTTCGATGTCCTTAGGAGTAGAATTACCCTTCAAACCATGATTGAAAGGACTCAAGCTGAACGAAACGCCAGCCTGCTTACCTGCCAAAGCCTTATCAAGCTCATTGCTTGAGAAATCGCCAAGACCACTAGCATCGAGCACATCTGCTGCAAATGCAGCATTCAGGAAGTCTTCCTTGCCGAAAGTAGAATAGCCCACATTGGCTGACGCTGCGAAAGCAATCTCATTGTCCTTGAAATCGGTCTTCTTCAATACCACCTTAGCGCCATTAGAAAGAGTCAACTCCTTGAAGCCCAACTTCTTGTTCTCAACAGTCTTCTTAATCTTACCAGCCTTAGGAGCCTGAGCGATGAGAGGTTCCTGCTTAACATTATCCACATAAGCCTCGAGCTTTTCAGCACGTACCTGCTTTACGATTGCAGAGAGTTCCTGCTCGGTAGGATAAACGGAACCAGCCTGCTCGCGCATCATAACCAATGATACAAGGTTGGTATCGCTCTGGCAAACCAACTGCTTGGCATAGCTGTTGATAACCTCAAGAGACAAGTTTGGAACTACCATCTTCCAGATCTGGCTCTCCTCTTCTACTGACGGAATAGGCTCGTTAGAAGTGAAGTTATCCACATACTGGGTGGTAAACTGCTCGTTCTTCATCTTATCCTTGTTGGCAAGCGCCTTGTCAACCTGGCTCATGAATTCATCCTTGGCACGCTGATACTCAGTAGCTGTGAAACCGAACTCATGCATACGCTGTGCCTCGCGGAGAACAGCAGCATAAGCCTCCTTAATCTTTCCTGGCTTAGCCACACCGGTAAGGGTGAAAGCATCCTTAGTGCTTGAAATCAGGTATGAACCATCACCGGCACTTGCCTGGAGATATGGACAGTCTGGCTCCAATGCCTTCTCAGCATAACGGGCAGCCATCATTGAAGAAATCACGTTATCCATGTATCCCTTCAGGAGATAGCTCATATTGCCCTTCAGAGAATCTGGCACAGCATTGTGCTTCATATAAATCTGGAAGAGATCAACCTGCTGCTCCTTATCCTTGTCGATAACATAGATGGCTGAATCATTATCAGATACTTCTACCTTCTCTATCTTAGCGGCATTCTTAGGTACCTTGATACCTGAGAAGAGTTCCTTAATCTTAGCTTCGATATGATTTACATCTACATCACCCACGATGATAATAGCCTGATTGTCTGGACGATACCATTTGCGGTAGTAAGCACGGAGAGTTTCTGGCTTACAACCATCGATAACGCTCATCAAACCGATAGGGAAACGGTAGCCATACTTTTCGCCCTGATAGAGCTTAGGAAGTGAACGCTCTATCATGCGCTGCTGACCTACAATGCGCATACGGTACTCATTGTGTACCACATCGCGCTCGTCATTGATGGCTTCCTTGGTAAGAGAGATACCGTTGCTCCAATCCTTGAGGATGAGCATGCATGAATCTACGGCTGTAGGGCGGGTAGTAGGTACATCGGTGAAGTAATATACGGTTTTCTCTACGCTGGTATAAGCATTGAGATTTCTACCATACTCCACTCCGATGCTCTGCAGGTAATCCTGGAGGGAATTACCTTTGAAGTGATCGGTACCGTTGAAGGCAAGGTGCTCGAGGAGGTGAGCCAAACCGCGCTGGTCATCATTCTCATTGATAGAACCCACTTTCTGTGCGATGTAGAAACTGGCTACATGCTCAGGATAACTGTTGTGACGAATGTAGTAAGTCAATCCATTATCAAGACGACCTATCTTCACATTCTTGTCTACCGGAATAGCTGGCATCTGCTGTGCCATCGCTGTACCTGCAGAAAGGAACAGCACAACTGCTGCAAAAATCTTTCTTAGTTTCATCTGATTTTAATTATTTATATATTTATTGTTTTCTATATCATTCTTTCTATATACCTTATTATATATATCATGCTACTTAACAAGTTCACCTATATATAACGGCAAAACCTGTGACATGGTTACTGTCTGCGATGCAAAATTAAGAAAAATAAAAAAGATTTGCAAACATTTTAGAGAATATCTTCCCGATGTATGCAAATCTTAACCTAAAACTAACATTGGAGGCAGAAAACCAATCCTAACCTACATGAAAACTCTTCATCCATGAACCTCTGAAGAGGCGGATAAGGAAGAGGATTCCCCTGAATGTGAGTTCGGTAGCCATCGCTATCCATACTCCCTCCAAGCCATAGCTCTTGGAAAGAGCATAAGCCAGAGTGAGGCGCACCAGCCACATGGTACCGAGATTGATCATCGCCGGTTTCCTGGTATCGCCCGCTCCTACACAAACACAGTAGGTCACGATGCTAGCTGCAAAGAATGGTTCAGCAAAAGCCTCGATGCGCAAACAGATGGTACCCATCTCACGGATGCTTTCTACCGGAGAAAGAACGCCAATCATCTCAGGAGCAAAGACATACATCACCACTCCCATCACAGCCATCACAGCCATTCCAAGTCCTACTGTCATATAAGCAAAATTCTTGCACAAACCTACTCGCCCTGCTCCATGCGTCTGTCCCACCAGAGTAGTAGCCGCATCACCAATACCATAACCCGGCATATAGCAAAGACTCTCTGCCGTAATAGCAAAAGAATGGGAAGCAATGGCTATATTGCCAAGAGGTGCCACAATCATGGTACTCACTATCTGCGCCCCGCTCATCAATATGTTCTGTATGGCTATCGGAATGCTGATTTTACAGGCATTATGAACATACGACCTGACCCAACGGAAACGGACATGGTCCTGACGGAGATTCAGTATTTTATTCTTGAAACCAGCAAGATAAAGATTAGGCAGAGAGATGCAGACATAAGCCATCGCCGTTCCTAAGGCAGCCCCCACAACACCCAACTTCAGGATATAGATAAACAGGTAATTGAATATCACATCGCAGATGCAGATCAATACAGCCATCACACTAGGCGTATGCATATTGCCCGCAGATTTCAGCATCATCTCGGATATATGATAAAGGAAAACGAATGGAAGTACCAGACCGTATATCAGAAAATAGCGAGAGGAATTGGTGGCTATATCTGCACCTCCACCCAGCCAATAAGGCAGATAAGCATGAATACCGACACAGAGAAGAGAAACAAAAATGCTGAACGCCACACCGCAAATCAGCGCATGACGAAACACCTGACGGGCATTTGCAAAATCATTAGCTCCGATAAAATGAGCTACCTGTACAGAAAAGCCAGTAGCAGCTGCACTGAGCAAGCTACCTATAAGCCAGGTAGTTGACTCAATCAATCCGATACTGGCAGAAGCCTCTGCTCCCAGATGCCCCACCATAGAAGCATCAATAAAGAACATCATCACCGTAGAAATCTGAGCCAGCATAGAAGGTATACTCAACCCTACAATAAGATTGAGTTTCTCGCGCCGATCCATCTCCCTACCCAAGCGAATCGACTCCATCAAATAATCTGTCTTCTTGCTATAAAGCATAAATTAATTTCTCGTATATCGCTCATACAAAAAAATATGTGCATATATCATTTCAAACATATGCACATACTTTTCTCTAAATCTTTATTCTTATTATTTAGTAATCCACTTCTTGCCAGAAGCTCTCTTATAACTCTTGAGCACCATCTCAAAACGGAGCATTGAATAGCCTTGGATTGAAGAATTACCACTCTCGCCATAAGCCAGCTGGTATGGAATGAACACCTGCCAATGGTCGCCCGGATGCATCTTGAGCAATGCGGTGGTAAAGCCATCGATAAATCCACCGGCCACACTACGGATAGGATTAGCTGTAGCAGCATCAAAAGTACCCGTAAAACTCTGGTCGAAGACGTAACCTTCCTTATAATTATCAGTAGGAATGAAACGGCCACGATAGCTCACCTGTACCGAATCGGTAAGGATAGGAGAAGTTGTACCCTCTCCCGTCTTCAGAACATGAACGATGATATTATCGCAATCCTTATAAGGAAGGGTCACTAAATTACCATTCTGATCTTTGTTCGTCGGAGTCTGGTTTTCGAACGTCCAGTTCTTATAAACGTACCAGCCGTTAGCTTCACCCATCTTTCTGGCATAAGCCAATGTATCGGCAAAAGCCTGCTCATTACGCTCCTGCCAGTTGGCATATTCCGAGACATTATCATCATCTTCGCTACATGATGACAGTGTGATCACTGCCATCATGAGGAAGAAGAAATATTTCAAACTCTTAAGATTCATCTAGATATATTTGATTAATTAGAAGTTCTTGATTTCCTTGCCAAGCTTCTTCAATACGCTAGTGATGCTTACGCGCTCCTCGATGATGCTGCGAAGATCAGAGATAGCTACGCGCTCCTGCTCCATGGTATCACGATAACGCAGAGTTACCTTATGATCGTTTGGAGTCTCGTGGTCTACGGTGATACAGAATGGAGTACCGATAGCATCCTGACGGCGATAACGCTTACCGATAGAATCCTTAGGATCGCCATAGTGAGTATTGAAGTGGAACTTCAGTTCGTCAACGATTTCGTGTGCCAACTCTGGCAAACCATACTTCTTATCCAATGGGAACACAGCACACTTAACAGGTGCCAAAGCCTCTGGCAAACGCAAAACAACACGTGTCTCGCCATTCTCCAGCTTCTCCTCGCAGTAAGAGTGGCACATTACGCTGAGGAACATACGGTCTACACCGATAGATGTCTCTACATCGTAAGGTACATAGCTCTCGTTCTTCTCTGGATCGAAGTACTTGATAGAACGGCCGCTGTACTTCTCGTGCTGAGAAAGGTCAAAATTGGTACGGCTGTGGATACCCTCTACCTCCTTGAAGCCGAATGGCATCTTAAACTCGATGTCGGTAGCAGCATTGGCATAGTGAGCCAGTTTCTCGTGATCGTGATAACGGTAGTTCTCATTACCCATACCGAGAGCCTCGTGCCAAGCCAGACGAACCTTCTTCCAATATTCAAACCACTTCATCTCAGTACCAGGCTGGCAGAAGAACTGCATCTCCATCTGCTCGAACTCACGCATACGGAATACGAACTGACGGGCTACAACCTCGTTACGGAAAGCCTTACCAATCTGACAGATACCGAATGGCAACTTCATACGGCCGGTCTTCTGAACGCTCAGATAATCTACGAAGATACCCTGAGCTGTCTCAGGACGGAGATATACCTTGCTTGTAGCATCGCTGGCAGCACCCATCTGGGTAGAGAACATCAGGTTGAACTGACGGACATCAGTCCAGTTCTTGGTACCGCTGATAGGGCAGACGATACCCTCATCCTCGATAATCTGCTTCAGCATCTCCAGGTTAGGCCCCTGCATAGCCTCAGTATAGCGGGCATGGAGATCATCAAACTTCTTCTGATTCTCCAGAACGCGAGGATTAGTTGCACGGAACTGAGCCTCATCAAAGCTATCGCCGAAACGCTTCTTAGCCTTGGCAATCTCCTTGGCAATCTTCTCCTCATACTTAGCCATGTGATCCTCGATGAGCACATCGGCACGATAACGCTTCTTAGAATCGCGGTTATCAATCAATGGGTCATTGAAAGCATCTACGTGTCCAGATGCCTTCCATACTGTAGGGTGCATGAAGATAGCTGCATCGAGACCAACAATGTTCTCGTGCAACAATACCATACTCTGCCACCAGTACTGTTTGATATTGTTTTTGAGCTCAACACCATTCTGACCATAGTCATAAACGGCAGCCAAACCATCATAAATTTCACTACTTGGGAACACGAAGCCATATTCCTTGCAATGGCTTACAATTTTCTTAAAAACATCTTCCTGTGCCATGATTAAATCTTATTTTTTTCAAATTTTCGGCAAAGATACTCTTTTTTCTCGAAAAATTGTTGTATTTTTGCCATAAATTAATAAAATAAGTATTAAAAGCTATATATGAGCGACGAAATTAAAGATAAAAACGGTCTTGAAGAGGAAAAATCGCCAAATTTGGAAAATTCTTCTGCAGAATCTGAACAGAATGCTGCGGAAGATGACAACGAGGAGATTTCGACCGAGAAACATTCCGATTATAAGCCGGTGAACCGATTCGATGCTTCTGCTGTACATCACCTCAGCGGAATGTATCAGAACTGGTTCCTCGACTATGCATCGTATGTTATCCTCGAACGTGCCGTTCCTCATATTGAGGATGGTTTGAAACCGGTACAGCGACGCATCCTCCACTCTATGAAGCGCATGGACGACGGAAGATACAACAAGGTTGCCAATATCGTGGGACATACCATGCAGTTTCACCCTCACGGTGATGCGTCTATCGGAGATGCTTTGGTACAGATGGGACAGAAAGACCTGCTCATCGATACTCAGGGTAACTGGGGAAACATTCTTACGGGCGACCGTGCCGCTGCTCCCCGATATATCGAGGCACGCCTCTCTAAGTTTGCTCTCGATGTGGTTTTCAATCCTAAAACCACCGACTGGCAACTCTCTTATGATGGCAGAAACAAGGAGCCTATCACGCTCCCTGCCAAATTCCCGCTGCTCCTGGCACAAGGTGCCGAGGGTATTGCCGTGGGATTGAGCAGTAAGGTTTTGCCACATAATTTCAATGAGATTTGCGATGCTGCCGTCCACTATCTCAAGGGCGAGCCATTCCAACTCTATCCCGACTTCCCTACAGGCGGTGCCATCGATGTAAGTAAATACAATGATGGACAGCGAGGTGGTGCATTGAAGGTAAGAGCCAAGATAGACAAGCTCGACAACAAGACACTCGTTATCAGCGAGATACCATTCAGCAAGACTACAGGCAGCCTCATCGATTCTATCACCAAAGCGGTAGAAAAAGGTAAGATTAAGGCACGCAAGGTAGATGATGTTACTTCGGCAAATGTTGAGATTCTTGTGCATCTGGCACCAGGAACCTCATCAGATAAAACGATGGATGCACTCTACGCTTTCAGCGATTGCGAAATCAACATCTCGCCCAACTGCTGTGTCATCGAAGACAACAAGCCTGTTTTCCTCACTATCAGCGATGTGTTGCGCCACAGCGTAGACCGCACTATGGGATTGCTGCGCAAGGAACTGATGATCAGAAAGGGTGAATTGGAGGAACAGCTCTTCTTCTCTTCTCTCGAACGGATTTTCATCGAAGAACGCATCTACAAGGAGCGAAAGTTTGAGCAGAGTAAGAGTCAGGATGAGGTTGTTGCCTTCATCGACTCAAAACTCGAACCATTCAAAGACAAACTCTTTACTGCCGAAGTAGACGGTAAGGGTATGGTAGAATATGCCTTCCATCGGGAAATTACCCGCGAGGACATCCTCAAGCTCCTGGAAATCAAGATGCAGCGGATCCTTAAATATAATAAGGATAAGGCAGACGAACTGCTGATGAAAATTAAGGCTGAACTTGCTGAGATTGAGAACGACCTGGCTCACATGACCGATGTTACCATCAACTGGTTTGAATATCTCAAGAGCAAGTATGGAAAGAACCATCCTCGCAAAACAGAAATCAGAAACTTCGATACCATTGAGGTGACTAAGGTGGTAGAGGCTAACCAGAAGCTCTACATCAACCGTCAGGAAGGATTCGTTGGTACAGGGTTGAAGAAGGATGAATTCGTATGCAACTGCTCCGACCTCGATGACATCATCATCTTTTATAAGGATGGTAAGTTTAAAGTCACCAAGGTAGCCGACAAAATATTCGTTGGCAAGAATATCCTCCATGTACAGGTATTCAAGAAGAACGACAAGCGCACCATCTACAACTGTGTTTACCGCGACGGCAAACAAGGCGATTACTTCATCAAGCGATTCAATGTAACCGCCATGACCCGCGACAAGTTGTATGACATCACTCAGGGCACAGCTGGCAGCCGCGTTATCTATTTCACCGCCAACCCGAATGGAGAAGCTGAAATCATCAAGTGTACGATGGAGCCAGACCTGACGAAGAAGCGCCAGAGCATCTTCCTGGAGAAGGATTTCTCAGACATTCTGATCAAGGGGCGTGCTGCCAAAGGTAATCTCCTTACCAAGCGCACCATTCGCCGCATCGGTCTGAAGAGTCACGGCCACAGCACGTTAGGAGGCAGAAAGGTTTGGTTCGACCCAGACGTAAACCGCATCAACTACGATGAGAACGGCCGCTTCCTGGGCGAATTCAATGATGATGATTCTATCTTGGTAGTACTCGACAACGGTGAATTCTACATCACCAATTTCGATGTCAACAACCACTACGAGGACAACATCATCCGCTTAGAGAAATGGGATGAACATAAGATATGGACAGCAATTCTCTACGATGCCGACAATCAGGGATATCCATACATCAAGCGATTCACGATGGATGCCACCAAGCGCCATCAGAATTTCATGGGAGAGAGCCCTAACTGCAAGCTCATCTTGCTTACCGATACAGTTTATCCACGCATCAAGGTTACTTATGGCGGTGTGGATGCCATCCGTCCTGCCGAAGAAATCGATGCCGAGCAGTTCATTGCGCAGAAGAGTTTCAAGGCAAAGGGTAAGCGCCTCACGACATGGAAGATTGAAAGTATCGAGGAACTGGAACCAACCCGATTCCCAGAACCTCCTTCTGAGGATAATGATGAGGAACCGGATGGTTCTGACTCAGAGAATGAAGGTGAAAACCTTGATCCAGATGCTGGCAAAAGCGAGCAACAGGTGATTGACGAACTGACTGGTCAGACCAACCTCTTCTCAGAAAAAGATTTCGAAGAAGACCAGAAGGATAAAGACTGGTTATCGAAGCAATAAAAAGCGCTAAGAAAGCGAAAAAGAAAGCGCAAGGAAAGCGCCCATCATAAAAAAGGAGCTTAAGCCCAAAAAGCTTAAGCCCTTTTTTTTATTATCTAGCCATTTGCATTTCGCGCTTTAGCGTTTTGCGTTCAGCAAAAAAGAAGCCAGTCCCCCGCCTGCCCCCGTTCCAGGCGATTCCATCGCCTGTCCCCCAGCAGTCAGTAGCCTTCATTTTTACCTTTTATACCCCGCCAGCTTTTTCAGGCAGTATTCCTTAAAGTCATTCCAGTGGTAATAAGGTGCCACATCGCTCTTGATAGGCAAAGTAGCCTCATCTTCATTCAAAAGCACCTTCACCAGCACATCATTCGCCTTGTTTCTATAAAAAACAAACTGCAAATTCGTAGCCATCGGAGTAATCTTATAATCCCACCATTGAGAAGCAATCTTCTCCGGATCCTTAATCTCTTCGCCATATCCATTCAAATCCAGCAAACAGGTAAGCGGAGTAACCATTGTATCGTGTCCATATCTCAATGTAGCTCCCGGATGCGGCAAGGCGATGCAGCTATCCGCCTTCTGGATAATGTTTCTCAAGAGATTGCGCTGGGAGAACGGCTGCACATTGCCCGTATAAGGCGAGTTGCCGTAAGCCATCTGCCACCAGATGTTGGCATTCAGCCAGTTCTGATACAGTTCCTCCTCCGTAAAGAGGTCATAGAGCGAAACCTTGCCACTCAGTTCCGTGCCTTGGATTGAGCTTGCCATCTTATAAAGTTTTCTGTTCAGGTCACTCTGGTTGATATTCTGTTTCACCCAGGCAGGGTCGTTGAACAGTTCCTGCATCACACGGCTATAGCTAACGTGCTTCTGTGCAAATTCCTGCAGTGCCACCTTGATACCCACGCTGTTCTTCAAGCTATCCAGGTATCTGTCGTCTTGGTTCATATAATACATATCATGCTCGCTGGCATCATGGAAGATATGAAGTTTCGGATTCATGCGCAGCATCTGCTGCAAACCGTTCTCCATAGAGAGGATACATCGGATTACCAAAGTACTTCGGGCCTCAATATTCGTATTACCGGCAAAAATCTCAGGGAAGCGCTCCATCATTCTTCTGGTGATACCCTGATGCTGGAGAGCTCCGAGCGGAGTCAGTTCGCCATCACGCCCCTTCGCCTCCTCACGAATAATCTTCACCTTAGCCAGCGTTTCCTCGCCCTTAGCTGTCAGTTTGCCCTCCTGCTTCGCTTTGAGCAGAGAGAAATAGGGCACATCATAAGCCTTCTTGCCAATCATATAGCGGGAACCATGCCGGCCATAATGGCTCAGATAGAAAGGCTTATAACCTTTAGGAGCCGCAGTCAACTGCTTCTGCGGACCACGATAAGCTACATAGTTACTACCCGAAAGCGTAATATCCCGCTTGAAATCCTCTTGCGGAGTCTGTGCTGTCAGAGGCATCGCCAATGTAAGAGATGCCAACAATAATAGATTTTTTGTGTTCATTGTTATCATATAATTTTGTTTTGGAAACATGCAATTTCATTTAATTCCAATTCATCAGTTTTCTCAGGAACGGAAGCAATTCTGCTGCCATCTTCCGATGCTGCAACATACTAGGATGCCAGCTGGCGCCATAACCTAAATCTCCTTTCTGGAAACTGAAATCGAAACGGTAAATATTCTTATCAGTTTTATTGGCATCAGCACAGATTCTATCAAGCACAGTTCGCTGCTTGCTACTCTCCTTCTCGCCGAGCATCGGACCTGTTAACATCACAATCTTTGCATGAGGATACTTGCTACGTACCGTTTCAATAAACATGCGATAATTCTTCTCGTAGAGTTGAATATCATAATTCTTGGTAGAAAGATCGTTCGTACCCAGATTGATGCAGACTAACTGAGGCTGATACTTGGCAAAATCCCATTTTTCATCATGCTGGTCAAATAAGGTATATTCATATTGCCAAGGCATGTTATCGGCATCACCTGTCTTCGGACCATTATAATTACGATATACACCGATACCACTACGGGAGATAGAAGTATGCTGAGCCTTCAGACTGTCACTTACGATATTGGCATAAGTAAGCCAATGGTTCTCCGTTTCATCCTCAAAAGGATCAGACATGTTGATACTTTCTACACCATAACCGCAGGTGATTGAATTTCCGATAAATTCAATCTTCCGTTCCGGGAGAGCCGGAGCCTCAATGAGCTGACATCCCTTATCAAGAACGAATCCCCTGAATTCCGGTTTACGGAACAAACCTTCTATCACATACATCACCTTAGCATGATGCACCCCCTTTGGTAAAGCCGCAGCCAGGGTAACAACCGAATCGCGTTCGGCATTAAAGCCCACTTTGAAAGGTTCGCAACCATCAATCTGCGCCATGAAATATCCCGATTTCGGGCGGCACAGCATTTTCAGAGAAGACCCTTGAAAACTAGCCTCAATCGTAGTTCCCGGATAATTGAAACTGGCTACATCAGGATTCTTAGCAAAGCTCACACGCCCAACATACTGAATCATCGGATGAGAAGCCTTTACGACCTCTCCCACAATAGGAAGAGTAGTTGATTTCTTCACATTTCCAGCCATCATCGTGGAAGAAACCATCAATGTAGCCAGCATCATAACCCATATTTTTTTCATATTCCTGTTATTATAGTTTTTATCTGTCCTTACTGTCCTGCCTTCGTTTTTTTGCAAAATAAAAATAGAACAGTATCTGTTTGCAAAATTACCATTATTTCTCGTAAAAAGCAAGTAAAACCATCATTTTTTTCATTTTTATTCTTTTTATTCAAATTATTATTGTATCTTTGCACCCAAGAATGCGCTTGTGGCGAAATTGGTAGACGCGCTAGACTTAGGATCTAGTGGTTTAGGCCGTGTAGGTTCGAGTCCTATCAGGCGCACCAAAGAAAATCCTAACTGCTTGATAATAAGCGGTTAGGATTTTTTGTTTCTAGAAATTGCCAACATTTTGACAACATATTTCAATGCTAATCTATAGTAACAGCCAAAAGCAAGGGCTCATTTTACATTCTTTCACACTATTACATGCTATA
>OGRO01001976.1_pt1 | contig 16817 bp, 13 predicted proteins | sample 1553451 | NCBI WGS metagenome assembly OGRO01 (sample SAMEA2580021, study PRJEB22360) | human gut metagenome
CGCCGTCCGAAGCAGTTCGGCGACCTGAGCCGCATCATCTCGGGCGTGCTCAACCAGAACTACGACAACGAGAACGTCATCCTCGTGCAGTCCAAGACGCTGCGCTTCACGTTTGACGAGCCCGTGGCCTGGACGCGCGACGGCGAGGCCGGCGGCGTGACGACGGACGTGACGCTGCGCAACAACCACGCGGCGATCCATATCATCGCTTAATGGCGGAAAAGATACGCAAAACCGGCGGAAAATCCGCCGGCTTTGCGTTTACGCGCGCAAGAACCGGTTGAAAAAACCGCGCCGAGTGCGTATAATAAAGAAGTTATTTTGAAAAATCCATCGGAAACGAGGCTGATGATATGAAAAGACAGCACATCGCCGGCATCTACGCATCCCCGGAGACCTTCGGCGGCCAGACCCTGACCGTCTGCGGCTGGGCGCGCACGATCCGCGACATGAAGAATTTCGGCTTTATCGAGCTCAACGACGGCAGCTGCTTCAAGAGCCTGCAGGTCGTGCTCGAGCGCGGCAAGCTCGAAAATTACGACGAGATCGCCCGCCAGAACGTCGGCGCGGCGTTCATTGCCGAGGGCACGCTCGTCCTCACGCCGGACGCTCCCCAGCCGTTCGAGCTCAAGGCGGAGACCGTCACGGTCGAGGGCGTTTCCTCGCCGGACTACCCGCTGCAGAAAAAGCGTCACTCGTTTGAATACCTGCGCACAATACCGCACCTAAGACCCAGAACAAACACGTTTGCGGCGGTGTTCCGCGTGCGCTCGGTTATCGCGTATGCGATTCACAAATTCTTTAACGACCGCGGTTTTGTGTACGTCCATACTCCGCTTATCACGGGCAGCGACTGCGAGGGCGCGGGCGAGATGTTCCGCGTAACAACCCTTGATATGGCAAATCCGCCCAAAACGGAGGACGGCAAGGTTGACTACTCAAAGGACTTCTTCGGCAGAGAAACCTCGCTCACGGTAAGCGGACAGCTGGAGGGCGAGACGTTCGCTATGGCGTTTGGCGATATTTATACCTTCGGTCCGACCTTCAGAGCCGAAAACTCGAACACAACGCGCCACGCGGCAGAGTTCTGGATGATTGAGCCGGAGATTGCGTTTGCCGACCTGAATGACGATATGCGCCTTGCGGAGGATATGCTGAAATTTGTAATTCGCTACGTGCTTGACAATGCGCCGGAGGAAATGGCGTTCTTCAATAACTTTATTGACAAGGGACTTATCGACAGGCTGAACAACATTCTTGACAATGAGTTCGGTCATGTGACATATACCGAGGCAATCGAGCTTTTGAAAAACAGCGGCAAGAAATTTGACTACCCGGTTGAGTGGGGCGTTGACCTCCAGACCGAGCATGAAAGATATATTACTGAGGAAATATTCAAAAAGCCTGTTTTTGTTACCGATTACCCGAAGGAAATCAAGGCGTTCTATATGCGCCTGAACGATGACGGCAAGACGGTTGCGGCAATGGACTGCCTTGTGCCGGGCATAGGCGAGATTATCGGCGGCAGCCAGAGAGAGGAAAGAATGGACGTTCTTACCGCAAGAATGAAGGAAATGGGTCTTGACGAGGGCGATTACGAGCATTACCTTGACCTTCGCAGATACGGCGGAACAAAGCACGCGGGCTTTGGTCTCGGTTTTGAGAGAGCGGTTATGTACCTGACGGGAATGGGCAACATCCGTGACGTACTGCCCTATCCGAGAACAGTAAACAATCTGGGTTAAGCGGTGATAAAATGAAAATACTTTTAATTTCGGTTTTGGTTTTGATACTGATTATTGTATTTAAGCGCAACACTCTTATCGCGATAAGGGCAAAGATGCTTTTTGCAAAAGGTGACAGCGAGGGCGCAATCAAATGTTTTGCGCGTGCCGACAAGGGCGGCGGACTAAGAGCGGAGCAGCTTATGACCTACGGCTTTATTCTGCTTAAATCGGGCAGGTGCGAGGAGGCGCGCGTGGCGCTGAACCGTGCGCATATGTCGGCGTCAAAGCCGCAGATAAGGCAAAGAATAAAGGCTATTCAGGCTCTTGTCGAGTGGAAGAGCGGCAGCCTTCAAAACGCAATAGAGATGCTTGAAGAGGTCAATGCGGAGTTCAAGACTACCGCGGTGTATCAGGACTTGGGACTTTTGTACATTTTAAGCGGCGACAAGCAAAAGGCGCTTGAATACAACAAGGAGGCATACGAATACAACTCCGATGACCTTGTTATAACGGACAACATGGCGGAGGCGTATGCGCTCTGCGGCGATTATACCCACGCAGCGGAGCTGTATGAAACTCTGCTTGAAAAGGAAGCACACTTCCCGGAGCCGTACTACGGCTACGGATTGCTGCTGATTGACCGCGGCGAGCGCGAGCGCGGGATTGAGCTTATACGGGAATCGCTTGGCAAGCGGTTTACCTTTCTTAGCGTAAAAAGCCGCCCGGAGGTTGAGGAAATGCTGCGCGGGATTGAGGAAGAAAAGAAATAGGAACGCGGTCGGCGGCGCGATAAGCGGATATACATACGCGGCAGCGCGGGAACGGTATGCAGGGTAAACGCGTATTTTTGTGCGCGGTCATGCCGCAAGCGAAAACCGCGGCTGCGGCACACAGGGACGGAACGCGTTTCGGCGCACCGATAAATATGATCGGCGGCGCGGACATAAAAGAAACCAAAATGCCCGTTTGCACATAAATTGCGGACGCGGCATTGAAACGGAGATAAAAATGGAAGATAAAATTTACGGTACGAATCCTGTTCTTGAAGCGTTGAGTTCGGGAAGGGAAATCGACAAAATTCTGATTCTTGACGGAGCGCGGCACAGCCGCATTTCGCGGATTACCGCTATGGCGAAGGAAAAAGGGATTGCGTATCGGTTTGTGAGCAAGCAAAGCCTTGACAGGCTGTGCGAGGGCGAGAACCACCAGGGCGTGGTCGCATATGCGGCGGCGCACTCGTACACCGACGTGGAGGATATATTAAACATTGCGCGGAAAAAGGGCGAGCCGCCTTTTGTAATAATTGCGGAAAACCTCAGCGACCCGCACAATCTGGGCAGTATTATAAGAACGGCAAACGCGGCGGGGGCGCACGGCGTAATAATTCCGAAAAACAGGAGCGTGGGACTTAACTCGACCGTGAGCAAGGTCTCGGCGGGCGCGGTGGAATACACACCTGTGGCAAGGGTGTCCAACATAGCCTCGACAGTGGAAAAGCTGAAAAAAGAGGGGCTTTGGATTGTCGGAACGGCAGTCGAGGGCAAGATGACTCACTACGACTGCGACCTTACCGGCGCACTGGGCATAGTTATAGGCAGCGAGGGCGAGGGAATGAGCCGCATTGTGCGCGAAAAGTGCGATTTTCTTGTGAAAATACCGATGATAGGCGAGATAGAGTCGCTTAACGCGTCGGTTGCGGCGGGCGTTCTTGTATACGAGGCGTTGCGGCAAAGACTGAAAAAGAAATAGTCAATGCGGCGCGGTTTTTAAGCCGCGGCAGCTCTTTAGGGGAAAAGAATTTCCGCGGAGCGAAAAAATTTGTATGCGGTATACGGTTTTGTCTGCCCTGGCGGCGGACACGGAGCGGGGTGATACACATGATTTCAAAACTGAACAGCACGTCTCTTTCGGGCATAGACGGATATATTGTAAATGTGGAAACCGACATTTCAAGCGGACTTCCGGGTTTTGACATTGTCGGACTGCCGGATGCGGCGGTCAAGGAGTCGAAGGAGCGCATCCGCGCGGCGATAAAGAATACCGGACTCACCATGCCGTCAAAAAAGATAACGGTCAATCTTGCGCCTGCCGATGTAAAAAAGGAGGGCGCGCACTTTGACCTGCCTATTGCCTTGGGGATTCTCAGCGCCTCAGGGCAGTTTTCCGTTAGGGATGAAGGCGAGTACGCGTTCCTCGGCGAGCTGTCATTGGACGGCGAGCTGCGGCGCGTCAGCGGAGTTTTGCCGATGGTGATTTCCGCCTACCAAAGCGGAATACGCAGGGTATTTTTGCCGAGCGAAAATGCTAAGGAGGCGGCGGTGATTTCGGGACTGGAGGTCTACGGCGCGGGCAGCCTTGCGGAAATCCTGCGGCATTTCACGGGCGATGCTCCGATTAAGCCGGTGTCAGTTGATGTGGACGAGCTGTTTCGCCGCGGCGGCGACCACAGGCTTGACTTTGCGGACGTGAAGGGTCAGTATTTTGTAAAGCGCGCATTGGAGGTAGCCGCCGCGGGCGGACACAACCTTATAATGATAGGACCTCCGGGGTCGGGAAAGACAATGATTGCAAAACGCATACCGTCAATTCTTCCGGACATGACATTTGAGGAATCTCTGGAGGTTACAAAGATACACAGTATATCGGGCGCACTGCCGGAAAACAGTCCGCTTATAACGGTAAGACCGTTTCGGCATCCGCACCATACGATTTCGTCTGTCGGACTTTCGGGCGGCGGAACACACCCAAAACCGGGGGAAATAAGCCTTTCGCATAACGGCGTTTTGTTCCTTGACGAGCTGCCGGAGTTCAGGCGTGACGCGCTTGAGGTAATGCGGCAGCCGCTTGAGGACGGCGAGATTACGATTACAAGGGCGGGCGGTACGGTGACGTACCCGTGCAGCGTTATGCTGGTTGCGTCAATGAATCCGTGTCCGTGCGGTTACTACGGCGACCCGACCCGCGAATGTACCTGCAGTGAAACGCAGATAAGCCGCTACATAAGCAAGATAAGCGGGCCGCTGCTTGACAGAATAGACCTGCACGTTGAAGTTCCCGCGGTGAAGTACGAGGACTTGGAGAATAAGGAAAAGGGCGAATCCTCGGCGGATATAAAGGCGAGGGTTGACAGGGCGCGAAAGGTACAAACGGCGCGGTATGCAGCGGACGGTATATATTCAAACAGTCAGCTTACACCGCAGCTTATGAGCAAATACTGCGTGCTTGACGCAGAGGCAAACGAGCTGCTTAAACAGGCGTACGAAACGCTCGGACTGAGTGCACGTGCGCATAACAGGATTTTGAAGGTGGCAAGGACGATTGCCGACCTTGAAGGCATCGCTGACATAAGCGCGGAGCATATCGCGGAAGCGATACAGTACAGAGCGCTTGACAGAAAATTTTTCGGATAGCGGAACACAGCCGCGCGGCGGGAATTCGCGATTGGCGGCGAGAATACATACTGCGGACAGGATTTGGCAACAATGCGGCTTGCAGCCGTAAAAAGGGCGGCTGACGCGACTATCATGCAAAAACGGAGATAATTTATGATAAAAACGGTTTTAATCGATATAGACAACACACTGCTTGATTTTGACAAATGCGCCTGTCTTGCGATGCGGGCGGGGTTTGGGCAGTGCGGACTCAGCTTTTCGGAGGAAATGTTTGACACATTTACACGTATAAACAACGGGCTTTGGGCGGAAATCGAAAAGCGGACTATAACCAAACAGGACTTATACAGGGTACGGTGGAACAGAATATTTGCGGAGCTTGGGATTTCTGCCGACGGCGAGGAGTTTGAGCATATATTCAAAGCTTATCTTGCCGAGAGCGCGGAGCCTGTGGACGGTGCGTACAGCCTGCTTGAATATCTTGCGCCGCGGTTTACGGTTTGCGCCGCGAGCAACGGTCCGCAGCACGAACAGGAGAGCAGACTGGCACGCGCGGATATGACGCGTTTTTTGGACTACATATTCACCTCCGAGGGGATAGGCGTGCCGAAACCCGAAAAGGCGTTTTTTGACGGTTGCTTTGCGCGAGTAAACGGTGCGGAGAAGCAAAGCGCGATTCTTATAGGCGATTCGCAGAATGCGGATATTGACGGCGGAAGAGCGTGCGGAATAAGGACAATCTGGTACAATCACCACGGCTCGGACGAGCCGAGCCGCGCAGATTACACCGCAGCAAGTCTTGCGGAGGTCGCGGCAATAATTGAAAAAATAACCGAAACGGAACAGGCGAAGGAGAACAGTCCGAAACCGCTTGAAAAGGCGTAACTGCGGCATATTTCGGCTGATTTGAAATACGGTTTCCGTTTTCGGATAACGTATATATGAAATAAGACCCATGAGGGACTTATCGGGAGTAAATTTTTTTGAAAAGAGGAATAAAAAATGCGTTTGCACATAGTTTTGGTTGAACCGGAGATTCCCGCGAATACGGGTAACATCTCCCGCACCTGCTCGGTCATAGGCGCGCCGCTGCACCTTGTACATCCGCTCGGCTTTGATATCGGCGAAAAGCAGGTAAAGCGGGCGGGACTTGACTACTGGGACGAGTTGGAGCTGTTTGAATACGACAGCTTTGACGAGGTAAGACAAAAATATCCCGGCGGCGATTTTTACTACTGCACGACAAAGGCGCCGCGGGCATACGCCGATGTGGACTTTACGGACGGCGGACAGGGCGACGGCAAGGAGGTATTTCTTGTGTTTGGCAAGGAAACGCGCGGACTGCCGGAAACATTGCTTGCTTTAAACTACGAAAAATGTATAAGAATACCGATGAAGGTGAATAGAAGGTCGCTTAACCTATCCAACTCGGTTGCGGTGATTGCGTTTGAAGTTCTAAGACAGTTTGGATTTGAAAACCTTGAAAAGCAGGGCAGGCTGACCGGAAGAGCCGAGGGATAATATCCGCGGTTTGCGATGCGGGAGCGTTTTTTAAAAGATAGAATTTTAATGAAAAGGAGCAGAAAAGATGATAAAGATAATGACGGATTTGTCGGCGGACGTGCCGAAGGATGTTGCGGAAAAGTTGGGGATTGCGGTTTTGCCGTTTTATATCAATGCGGAGGAGCGAAGCATACTTGCGGGCGAGGACTACACGCCGCAGATGTTTTATGACGAGTTCGGAGAGGCGGACGAAATGCCGTCCACAAGCCAGGCAACGCCGGAGATACTCGAAAATATGTACCGCGACTGCGGAAAGGATAATCAGATTATTCACATTACAATCCCCGCAAACGGCAGCGGAATTGTGAACACGGCAAGAATGGTGTCGGCGCAGCTGATTGAGGACGAGGGCTTTGACATAACGGTTGCGGATTCCAGTATGTACAGCTACGGAATCGGCGCGAATGTTGTTGCGGCGGCTGAAATGGCAAGGGACGGGGGGACAAAGGCATATACGGTACTCGCGTTTCTTAAAGAGCGTTTCGAGAATGACAAGGTTTATTTCATTGTTGACGATTTGAAATTTCTGCAAAAGGGCGGAAGAATAAAGGCAACTACAATGGTTATCTCCAAGGTGCTTGACATAAAGCCGATACTTTACTCAAACGACGGACTTGTTGAGGCGTTTGCAAAGGTGCGCGGAATTAAGAAGGCAATCGCTAAAATGGTGGATTTGACCGAGGAAAAGATTGATGACGCGGAGAATGCGACCGTATATGTAATGCACGCAAACGCTCCCGAAAGGGCGGAAATAACGGCAAAGATGATAGAGGAAAGAATCCACCCCGCAAAAATCGTATTTTGCGAGGTAGGTCCCGTTATTACCTGCCATGCGGGTCCGGGCGTTTTCGGAGTTTATTTCAGACACAAAAAACAGGAAAAGAATGGTTGATAAGTAATGTATCTTGAAAAGGAAGAAATGAAATTTGCGGCTCTGTACACGGTGAAGCAGTACAAGGCTCCGCTTTCGATGAGCCGCATATACGAAATACTGACGTGGGACGGTCAGGTCATGGAATATTTTGACCTTGCCGCTGTGCTTGACGAGCTTTTGGAGGACGGCTACCTTGAAAAAAAGTTCTACCGTGACGAGGAAGCGTTTTATCTGACCAAAGACGGCGAGTCGGCGGACCTGTTTTTTAAAAAGCGTGTGCCTTTCAGCGTAAGGCACAATATTGACGAGGTAATCGGACATATCAGATATGACGAGCTGGCAGCTCCCGACGCGGTGCGCGCCGAGGTGATTCCGGTCACGGAGGAGCTGTACGGCGCAAAATGCACGATTGTCGAGGGGCGCGCGACCATGCTCGACATGGTTATAAATATGGGAACAAAGGCACAGGCGCAGTGGGTCGCGGACTATTTTAAGGAAAATGCGGACGAAATCTACGCGGCGATAATTGACGCCTGCGTTCCGGATGACGGAGAAATAGACAACAAAAAAAGCGCCGAGCAAAAAAAGGAGCTTAAACGGATGTGGAAAAAGCGCAAGCTTTGATTTTGCGCTGATGCGGGAAACTACGGAAGAGCCGATTCTGACAGCCGAACGCGATGCGGGCGCGGAAGGAGTACCCGTATTGCGGAAAGGGCAACACGGACAGCGCGCGAAAGCGCATTTACAAATCGGAAACGGCGGCGCAAGGACGTGCAAATGTGCGGCTGAAAAAATCGGAAATTCCGAAAACGAAAATATGAAAGAGGTAACGAAATTGTTTACAGCAGACAGCTATGATGTAGTGGTAGTGGGCGGAGGTCATGCGGGAATTGAAGCGTCGTTCGCGTCGGAAAGGCTCGGCATGAAAACCTGTCTTTTTTCAATCAGTCTTGACAGCGTGGCAAACCTTCCTTGCAATCCGAGCATAGGCGGCACGGCAAAGGGACACCTTGTCCGCGAGATAGACGCTTTGGGCGGCGAGATGGGAAGGGCGGCGGACGCAACCCTTATACAGTCGCGGATACTCAACAAGGGCAAAGGTCCCGCAGTGTATTCGCTGCGCGCGCAGATAGACAGGCGCAGATACCAGACAGAGATGAAACACCGCCTTGAGCTGTGCGAGGGTCTTGACGTGCGCCAGGGCGAGATTGTCAGGGTAAATCTTGACGGCGACGGCAACGTCTGTTCGGTTGACACAAGAATGGGCGCAAGGTATATGTGCCGCGCCGCGATAATCAGCACGGGTACATACCTTAAATCAAACGTGATTGTGGGCGAGTTCAGCATGGAAAGCGGTCCGGACGGAGTTTTTCCGTCAGTCGGTCTGTCGGCGGCTCTTGCGGAAATCGGCGTAGAGCTGCGGCGGTTTAAAACAGGCACGCCCCCGCGCGTAAACAGACGGAGCATTGACTTTGACGGACTGGAGGTACAGGAGGGCGACGAAAAAATCACGCCGTTCTCGTTTGAAACCGAGGGCGGACTTGAAAACAGGGTAGTATGTCATGTGACATATACCAATGCGGACACACATAAAATAATTATGGACAACATTCACCGCTCGCCGCTGTACGGCGGAATGATAAAGGGTATAGGCCCACGCTACTGCCCGTCAATCGAGGATAAAATAATGAGATTCCGCGACAAGGAGCGGCATCAGCTGTTTATAGAGCCTATGGGCGAGGACACCGAGGAAATGTATATACAGGGATTTTCGAGCAGTCTGCCGGAGGATGTTCAGCTTAAAATGCTGCACTCGCTTAAAGGACTTGAAAATGCGCAGGTTACAAGGTGCGCGTATGCGATAGAGTACGACTGCTGTAACCCCTTGCAGCTTAAACCGACACTGGAGTTCAAAAAAATCGGCGGTCTTTACGGCGCGGGTCAGTTCAACGGCACGTCAGGCTACGAGGAGGCGGCGGCGCAGGGTATAGTCGCGGGGATAAACGCGGCGCTTAAGCTGAAGGGTGAGGAGCCGATGATACTTGACCGAAGCGACGCGTATATCGGTACTCTGATTGATGACCTTGTTACAAAGGGAACGAACGAGCCATACCGAATGATGACGTCAAGGTCGGAGTATCGGCTGCTGCTGCGTCAGGACAACGCGGATATGCGGCTTACGCCGATAGGACGCAGGGTGGGACTGATTTCGGACGGGAGATACGCGCGGTTTTTGGAGAAAAAACGTCTGATTGACGAGGAACGCGAAAGACTGGCTCACGTTGTGTTTCCGCCGTCCGAGAAGGTGTGCGGATTCCTTGACAGAATGGGAAGTACGCGGATTACTACGGGAATACACGCGACCGACCTTTTAAAAAGACCGGAAATAACATATGCCGAAATGGCGGAGATTGACGCCGGTCGCCCGAGCCTTCCCGATGATGTCTGCGAGCAGGTGGAAATCAGCATAAAGTATGACGGATATATAAACCGTCAGATTATCCAGGCAAACCGCTTTAAAAAGCTGGAGAACAAAAAGCTGCCGGAGGATATATGCTATGCGGAGATAGAAGGACTGCGGATTGAGGCGCGTCAGAAGCTGGAAAAAATCAGACCGGTATCAATCGGTCAGGCATCGAGAATATCGGGCGTATCGCCGGCGGACGTTGCGGTGCTTGTGGTGTACATGAAAAGCCGAAGGGAAAAGAAATAATGAAGAAAATTGTTGTGGGCGGAAACGATGCGGGGCAGAGGACAGACAAGTTTTTGACCAAGCTGCTTTACGGAGTCCCCGCCGGAATGATTTATAAATGGCTGCGCAAAAAGCGGGTCAAGGTGAACGGCAAAAGGGCTGACGGCGCATACCGACTGGCGGACGGCGATGTGTTGGAGCTTTATATAAACGATGAATTTTTTGCGGAGAACGAGAAAAGGAAATCGGCTCTGCCCGCGTACCTTCTTGAAGGGCGCGAGCTGCGGGTCGTGTATGAGGACGGCAATATCTTGGTTGCGGATAAGCCGTCGGGACTTTCGGCGCACAGTCCGTTCGGAACGGACGGCGATTGCCTGATTTACAGAATACAGGCGTATTTGTACCAAAATGGCGAGTTTGACCCAAGAACTGAAAACACATTTTCGCCCGCGCTTTGTAACCGTATCGACCGCAATACCTCGGGACTTGTGATTGCCGCGAAGAACGCGGCGGCGCTGCGCGGAATAAACGAAAAAATACGCAACCGCGAGATAGAAAAATACTATATTCTAAGGACGGAGGGCGTTATGTCGCCGAGGTCGGGAACGCTTGAAGGCTATATATTAAAGGACGAAAAAACGCACTCGGTAAAATTCTTTAAAAATGAGGTAAAGGGCGCGAAACGCGCGGCGACAGAGTACCGCGTGCTTGATGACGGCGGACTGACCGAGGTACGTCTTTTGACCGGGCGCACGCACCAGATACGCGCGTCATTTGCGGCGGCGGGACACCCGCTCTGCGGCGATGTGAGGTACGGTGCGCAAAAAAACGGAGGAAAAGACTTTCAGGATTTGAGAGCCTATAAAATAGTTTTCAGTTTCAAAACGCCGTCCGCGGAGCTTGGCTACCTTGACGGCAAAGCGATTGAAACCGAAAAACATATATAACGGAGAAAACGGTATGAACTGGACAAAGGAGCAAAGAGAGGCAATCGAATACGGCGGCGAGAACATTCTTCTTGCGGCGGCGGCAGGCTCGGGTAAGACTGCGGTTTTGGTGCAGCGCATAATCGAGCTTATCAGTCCGATGCGCGCTGACGGAACAAAAAACGAAAACCCCGCCGACATTGGCGAGCTGCTTGTTCTGACCTTTACGGACGCGGCGGCGAGCGAGATGCGCGATAAAATTGCAAACGCGATACGTTCGGCGCTGGAGCAAAACCCGGAGGACAGACATCTTAAAAAGCAGAGCATAATGGTGAACTCTGCGGATATTTCCACAATACATTCGTTTTGCCTTAACGTGCTGAAAAGCAACATTCATCTGACCGATTTGCCGGTTGATTTTGTACCCGCTTCAAACGAGGAAAGCACAATGCTGCTTTCAGACGCGATAGACAGCGTTTTAGAGCGGTACTACAGCCGCATAGACAGAGACAGCTCGTTTGAACGGCTTGTTATGGGTTATGGCGGACTGAAAAACGATTCGGATTTAAGGTCGCTCATTATCTCAACGCTGAAATTTGCAAAGAGTATGCCGTATCCCGCGGCGTGGCTTTGCGGCGCAGCAGCAATGTACAGGCGCACCGCGAAGGAGGGCAGCCTTGACAGCGCATGGCAGGACGCGGCGGCGGAGTTGCTTGACCGCTATACTGCGGAGCTTGAAAACGTGTACTCGGTAATATGCGAGCGCACGGAAAGTCTGCTCGGCGATGAGCATCCGTACTGCGAATTTTTCCGCCGCGAGTCGGCATATGTACTCGGAGTGATGAAGGGCGCGGAGCACACATATGACGGCATAAGGCGCGCCGTATACTCAATCGCGTTTGACAAGATAGCATCAACGCCGAGAAACACGGATGCCGAAACAAAGAGTATTCAAAAGTATATTCAGTCGCTGCGCAAGGAAGCAAAGGACGCGGTAAAGGAGCTTCAGGGAGTGTTTGCCCGCGACGGAGAGACAGAGGCGGCGCGGATTGCGGAGTGCTATCCCATGCTGAGGACGCTTAAAAATATTATTCTGACGGTTGAAAGAGCGTATAAAAAGAACAAATACAGCAAGGGTCTGGTGGATTTTAACGATTTGGAGCATGAGGCGCTGCGGCTGCTTGCGGACAGGGACGGAAATCCTACCGAAACCGCGCTTGCGCTGCGTGACAAATACCGCGAAATCCTTGTCGATGAATACCAGGACACAAACAACATACAGGACACAATATTCCGCGCGGTGTCGCGGGACAATACAAATATATTTATGGTCGGCGACATAAAGCAGAGCATATACAAGTTCCGAAACGCCGTACCCGCACTGTTTTCGGAAAAGTACGCGGCGTACGGTACGGAAAGGAATGCGGGACGCCTTATACGGCTGTTTAAGAATTTCCGCAGCCGCGAGGGAATAGTCAACGCGGTAAACTATATCTTTGGCGGAATAATGAGCCGCGCGGTCGGCGATGTCAGCTACACGGACGAGGAATATCTGCGCTTTGGCGCGGAGTATTATCCCGTGCCCGAAAACGCGGCGGCTTTGGACACGGAGCTGCACTTAATTTGCGCGGGCGGCGAGCTTGCGGACGGCGAAACCGTTCCCGAGTGCCTTGAAGGGAAGGACAAAACCTATTTTGAGGCGGAGCTGTGCGCAAAGAGAATACGCGATATAACGGACGGCAAATTTACGGTGTACGACAAAAACACCGGCGAGTGCCGCGCCGCGGAGTACCGCGACATTGTAATTCTTATCCGAAGTCCGAAAAAGGCGGCTCCGATTTTTGAGGAGGTGTTGAGCCGATATTCCATACCGGTATATACGCAGGTGGGCAAGAGCTATCTGTCATCGCCGGAGGTGCTGACGGTGATGTCCGTACTCCGGGCGGTGGACAATCCGAGGTGTGACATACCTCTGATTGCGGCAATGCGTTCGCCGATTTGGGGATTCAGTCCGGACGAGCTTGCCGAAATCAGATGCGCAAACAGAAAATGCGACTTTTACGGTGCGGTTAAGGAGTCAGCCGACTCGGGGTGCGAAAAGGCGGCGGGATTTCTTGCCGATTTGGACGAGCTTCGTAAAATGTCGGGCTTTTTGGGCGTGGACAGGCTGATACACGAGATTTATTACGGGTACGGCTACTATGCCTATACCGGAGCAATGGAGCGCGGTGAGGAACGGCGGGCAAATCTGCGCCTGCTTTACGAGCGTGCGGCGGAATTTGAACATACAAAGCTGAGCGGACTGTTCAGCTTTATGAACTATATAGAAACGGTGAAAAAAAGCGGCGGCGACCTGACTCCCGCCCGAATCTTCGGCGAGGGCGACAATGTGGTGCGTATCATGAGCGACCATAAGTCAAAGGGGTTGGAGTTCCCGGTTGTAATACTTGCGGATATTTGTCACAAATTCAATGCGGACGACTTAAAACCCGCGGTTTTGCGGCATGAGTCGCTTGGTATAGGCATGGATTATGTTGACGCAAAGCGGCGGGTCAGATACCCCACAATCAGTCGCACACTTGTAAAAATGCGGCTTAAATCGGAGCTTGTGTCGGAGGAAATGCGGGTTTTGTATGTCGCTCTGACGCGGGCGCGGGAAAAGCTGATAATAATTTCCACGGTGGACGAGAGAGCAAAAAAGTGGCGGTCGCCGCTGCTTGACGGAAACGGCAGGGCGCTTGAATCGTATGTACGCGGCTGCGAAAACTGTTTTGAATGGCTGACAGCGGCGCTTTTCCCACACAGGGGCGCGGAGAATATGCGCGATTTCTGCGGTGCGGCGGCGGTGAATATCCGCGGCGGCGCGGAGTTCGGACTAAAGACATTTATATACGAAAACGCGGCAAAAATTCCGCTTGCGGCGCACAGCACCGCGGCGGAGGACGCGGGCGGCGCGGAAAACGCCGCGGCTTTTTGCGGCGACAAAATTAAGGAGATTCTTGACTACGAATATCCGGGTCTTGCGGAGAGCGGGATTCCGGTAAAGGTATCGGTAAGCGAGGCAAAGCGTATGCAGACGGAGGACGGTGAGTACGTTCCGCGGCTTGAAGGACTGGAGCCGCAGACGCTTTCCGAGCCGGAGGAAATTGTCGGAGCGGAGCGCGGAACGGTGGTGCATTTTGTGATTCAGTATGCGGACGAAAAGAAAATCCGCACGGCGGAGGACGTGCGCGGACTGCTCTCAAAGATGTGCCGCGGCGGCGTAATCACGGAAAAACAGGCTGCGGCGGTTGACGCGGAGAGCGTGTGCCGGCTGTTTACGGGCGAGCTTGGACAAAGAATGTGCGCGGCGGACCGCGTGGAAAAGGAGTTCAGCTTTTACACCACGGCAAGCGCGGACGAGCTGTATCACAACGGCAGCAGCGCACCCGTACTTTTGCAGGGAACGATTGACTGCTTCTTCACGGAGGGCGACAGGGTAATCCTGCTTGATTACAAGACGGACAAAGTGAAGGACGCGGCAGCGGCAAGGCAGCGCGCAGAGAGCTACAGAGTGCAGATGAAATACTATAAAAAGGGTCTTTCGGAGATTCTCGGAAGGCAGGTTGATGAGTGCTATCTCTATTTTCTGGAGTGCGGCACGGCGGTGGAAATGTAATTGAGTTTTCCCGGCGGCGGTAAAATCCGCCGCATAATGGGTTGAACGAGTAACAATAAAGAAAGGCGGAGAAAAAATGCGGGTTCTTATTTTAACGGTTACGGCAGGACAGGGACATAATCAGGTTGCAAAAACGCTTTGCGAATACCTTCAAAGCGAGGGCGCAGAGGCGCTCTACCTTGACGCGCTTGAATATATCAATCCTGTTTTGAAGGAGTCGGTTTCCTACGGCTATCTGATGTCGGCAGAGAAGCTGCCAAAGGTATACGGAAAGGTGTACCGATTGGCGGAAAAACGAGATTTGGAGGGCAAGGACAGCAAATTTATAAAGATTTCCAACACGATACTTTCGGGCAAGCTGGTAAGGCTTGTGGGCGAGTATATGCCCGATGTGATAGTCTGTACCCACGTTTTTGCGGCGATACTGATGAACTATCTTTCGGACAAAATCGATAAAAAGATTAAAACGGTCGGCGTAATTACCGACTTTACCATACATCCGTACTGGGAGGACACGACCGCGGACTACTATATAACGGCTAACGAGATGCTGACGAATCAGGCGCGAAAACGCGGGATAGACGTGGAAAAAATCGTGCCGATAGGGATTCCGATAAATCCTAAATTTGCAAAAAGGACGGACAAACAGACAGCAAGAGAAAAGCTTGGCATTGCCGATATGCGGACGGTTCTGGTTATGAGCGGAAGTATGGGTTACGGCAAGGTTGCAGCGCTGATGGAAAAGCTGGACAAGTCAAATATAGAGTTCCAGATTATTTCGGTTTGCGGCAGAAACGAAAAGCTGAAAAACGAAATTGACGGTATGCAGTTTTCAAGACCTGTGTACAACTATGGCTACAGTGACAAGATAGATCTGTTCATGGACGCGGCGGACTGTATTGTGACAAAGCCGGGCGGACTTACCACAAGCGAGGCGCTTGCGAAGGGCTTGCCTATGATTATGGCTAATCCGATTCCCGGCCAGGAGGACAGAAACGTTGAATTTTTACTAAACAACGGAGCGGCAATGAAGGTAAGCTCCACATTCCCGATTGACGAGGCAATCTATCAGATGTTCAACAATGCGGAGCGCAGAAAAACGATAGGCGAGACGGTGGCGTTTCTCGGCAAGCCGAACGCCATGCGTGACTGCGTAAAATTTATTATGGAGGTCAGCCGCGGCTGATAGCGTTTGAAAACAGGAGGGCGGAAGGTTGAAACTCAGTGAAACACAGATAGGAAAAACATATACGGTTGACAGAATAAATCTTAAAACAAATGTCAGAAGGCGTTTTGAAATTCTCGGAATGACGGGCAGCGCAGCAGTTACCGTAATGAACAAAAAGCGCGGCGGCGCAATGATAATACGTGTGCGCGGAACGCGGTTTGCAATCGGCAGGGAGTTTGCCGAGGGGATAATCGTAGGGGGTGAGATGTGATGAACGGAATAAAAACGGCTGACACAGCGGCAGATAGCGTTGCGGCAAAAACGGTGCGGCGGTCGGGCGCGGCTGCGCAGCAAAGAGATATAAGCGTTGCGTTTATAGGAAACCCAAACTGCGGCAAGACAACCCTTTTCAACGCGTACACCGGCGCAAATTTAAAGGTTGCGAACTGGCCGGGCGTTACGGTCGAGAAAAAGGAAGGTACGATGATGTACCACGATACGCGCTACAAGCTCGTTGACCTGCCGGGGATATATTCTATGACCTCGTATACAATGGAGGAAATGCTTTCAAGGCGGTACATACTGGACGGTGAGGCGGACGTCATTGTTGACGTTGCGGACGCGTCCGCGCTGGAGCGTAATCTGTATCTGACGCTACAGCTGATTGAGCTTGGAAAGCCGGTTGTGCTTGCGCTTAACATGATGGATATTGTGGAGGAGCGCGGCATGGAGATTGACCTGCACCGCCTTCCGGAGATGCTCGGTATACCGGTTGTGCCTGTCTGTGCAAGAAAACGGCAGGGACTTAATATACTCA
>OGRO01001978.1_pt1 | contig 16803 bp, 13 predicted proteins | sample 1553451 | NCBI WGS metagenome assembly OGRO01 (sample SAMEA2580021, study PRJEB22360) | human gut metagenome
TGCGAACGCAGGGGGCCCTTTCTCAAGAAAGGTCCCCTCCCCCACACCCCCTCCTCTCTCCCTCCAAAGACTTTTGACCTTATCGAATCCCCCATGACGGCGTTCCCTTTTTATCGGGAATGCCGCCTTTTTCTGGAAAAGCTATTCTTGTTGCAGAGGCAGGGAAGACACACCCGCCTCGCCCCTCTTCAATTTATAGTATAATTTACCCCACTCCTCTGCCTTCTCCCTTTTCTTAAAACAAAAAAAGGAACCTTCCCCGGAAACGGAGAAGGTCCCTTTTCATACGCACTCCCCTGCAACAGGGATTCGATAAAGTCAAAAGTCTTTGGGGAGGGGGAGGCTTGGAGGGGGGCGGGAGGGGCGCTTGTCCCCTTCATGGGGATTCTTCAGAAAGGCCCTCCCGCCCCCCTCCAATCTTTATCCCTATTCCTTCACGCCGCCTCCAAGGGCCTTGTAGAGCATGATAAGGTTCTGCTCGCGGGCGACGCGAACGGAGATGAGGTTAAGCTGCGAACTGTACATCGCACGCTGGGAATCGAGCACGGCCAGATAGCTGTCGATGCCCTGGTTGTAGCGCTCCCCGGACAGGCGGTACGTCTCGGAAGTCGCATGAACAAGCGATTTCTGCGCCTCAAGCTGTCCGGCAAGGGATACGCGGTCGATCAGCGCGTCGGACACTTCCCGGAACGCGGACTGAATGGCCTTCTCATAATTCGCCACAGCTATCTTCTTGTCGGCTTCGGAAACACGCAGGTTGGCGACGTTCCGCCCGCCCTCGAAGATCGGCAGGCTGACCTGCGGCAGGAAGGTCCAGATGCCCGTGCCGCCGTCAAAGAGGTGGGACAGCTCGTTCGAGGCCGTGCCGATGTTCGCGGTCAGCGAAATGCGGGGGAAGAAATTCGCCCGCGCCGCGCCGATGTCCGCGTTGGCGGCCTTGAGCGTATGCTCGGCCTGAAGGATGTCCGGGCGCTGGAGGAGCACCGTGGAGGGCAGGCTCACCGGAATATCCGGCCAGACCGGAAGCTCGGAGAGCGCCTTGGCGGGCAGCATGTCCGGGGTCACTTTCGTACCCGCGAGCAGGCTGAGCGCCGTGATGTCCTTGGCCACCTGCCCACTGTAACGGGCAATGTCCACCCGCGCCGTATCCACGCTGGTCTGCGCCTGGCGCAGATCCAGCTCGGACGAAACGCCCACGGAATGGCGCCGCGCGATCATTTCGTATGAAGCCTGTTGGCTCTTGAGCGTTTCCGTAGCGATGTTCAGACGCTCGCGGTCCGCCACCAGCGCCAGATACGCCTGCGCCACTTCCGAAACGAGGCTCAGGCGGGCGCTTCGATACGCCTCCTCGGTGCCGAGATAGGTTTCCAGAGCTTTGTCCTTGAGGCTTTGGATACGCCCGAAGAAATCAAGCTCATAACTGGTCACGCCGACGCCGAGCGAGTGCTGGCGGGAAACCGTCTGTTCGCCCGTGGTGGACAAATCGGCGGAAACGCCCTTGTTGGAGGACTCGCCGGAGGCGGAAACCCCGGGCATCAGATCCGCGCGCTGTATCTGGTACAAGCCGCGGGCACGCTCGATGTTCAGCGCGGAGACGCGCAGATCCCGGTTATTGTCCAGAGCAAGCTGAATGAGCCGCTGCAGGTGCTGATCGGTGAAGAACGTCTTCCATCCGATTTCCGAAGCCAGCTGATCGGTGGCCTGGGCGAGGACCGTGCCCTTGGGCATGAGGTCGTCGGGCCAGGCCTCCGCCACCGGGGCCTCCGGGCGGACGTAGTTCGGGGCCATCGTGCAGCCGGGCAACAGCACCGCCAGCGCGAGCGCCATATACTTTGCTGACATCATTTGTGGGAATCTCCCGGTATGGTTTCAACGATGTTTGCCGTGCGGCGACGCTTCGGCTTCTTCCACTTCCAGCGGAACGAGAACACGGAGGTCACCACGACGAAGAACACCGGGATGTAGAAAATCCCGAGGGCCGTCGCCGCGAACGTGCCGCCCATGACGCCCGTGCCGATGGCGTTCTGGCCGCCGGCACCGGCGCCCGTGCTGATGGCGAGGGGCAGGATGCCGAGCAGGAAGGCCAACGAGGTCATCAAAATGGGACGCAAGCGCATACGCGACGCCTCAATGGTCGCCTCAATGAGATCGCCTCCCTTGTCATGCAGCTCCTTGGCGAATTCAACGATCAGAATGGCGTTCTTCGCCGACAGACCAATGGTGGCGAGCAGGCCCACCTGGAAGTACACGTCGTTGGAAAGCATCCGCATGTTCGCCGCGCCGAGCGCGCCGAGCACACCGAGGGGAACCACGAGGATAACCGCAAACGGCACGGACCAGCTTTCATACAAGGCCGCGAGGCACAGGAACACCACAAGGATGGACAGGGCGAACAGAGCCGGAGCCTGTGATCCGGAAAGGCGTTCCTGATAGGACAGCCCGGTCCATTCGTAGCCGATGCCCTGAGGCAGCTGGCCGGCGAGCTTCTCCATTTCCAGCATGGCCGTACCGGAGCTCACGCCCGGCGCGGGCTGCCCAAGGATTTCCACGGACGGGACGCCGTTGTAGCGTTCCAGACGCGCTGGGGCGTACTCCCAGTGCGCCGAAGCGAACGAGGAGAAGGGAACCATTTCGCCCTTGCTGTTGCGGAAGAACCATTTTTCCATGTCTTCCGGAACCATACGGAACGGCGCGTCGCCCTGCACGTACACCTTTTTGACGCGGCCCTTGTCGAGGAAGTCGTCCGCGTAGGAGCTACCCCAAACGGTCGAGAGCGCCGCGTTGATGTCGGCCAGGCTCAGGCTGAGCGCGCCCGCCTTCTCTCGGTCGATGTCGACGCGCAGCTGCGGCTGGTCTTCCTGCCCGTTGGGACGCACGGCCACCAGATTCTTGTTCTGGGCGGCCATGCCGAGAAGCTGGTTACGGGCCTGCAAAAGCGCCTCATGCCCGAGGCCGGACTTGTCCTGCAACTGGAAGTCGAAACCGGTCGCGTTGCCGAGTTCCATAATGGCGGGCGGCGCGAATGCGAACACCTGCGCATTGCGGATTTTCGAGAACGCCGCCATGGCGCGCTTGGACACGGCGTCCACCTTGAGGGACGGGTCCTGACGCTCGCTCCAGTCCTTGAGGCGCACGAAGGCCATAGCCATGTTCTGGCCGTTGCCCGCGAAGCTGAACCCGAGAACGCCCATCAGACTGTCGATGGATTCCTTTTCCTCTTCGAGGAAGTAGCGTTCGACCCGCTCCAGCACCTTGGTGGTTTCTTCCTGCGTCGCGCCGGTAGGCAGCTGGATCTGGGCGAACAGCATACCCTGGTCTTCGTCGGGCAGGAAGCCCGTGGGCAGGGTCTTGAACATGAAGACCAGGCCGCCGATAAGCACCAGATAGATGAGCATGAAGCGGCCCGCGCGCCGGATGACGTAGGACACGCCGGACTGGTAGCGCAGCGTGGCGCTGTCGAACCAGCGGTTGAACCAGCCGAAGAAGCCGTGCTGCGAATGCACGTGATCCCCGCCGATGGGTTTCAGCATCGTGGCGCAGAGGGCCGGGGTCAGCACGATGGCGACCACCACCGACAGCACCATGGCCGAAACGATGGTCACCGAGAACTGCCGGTAGATGACGCCCACGGACCCGCCGAAGAAGGCCATGGGGATGAACACGGCGGACAGCACCATGGCGATGCCGACCAGAGCGCCGGTGATCTGATCCATGGATTTCCGGGCGGCCTCTTTGGGCGAGAGCTTGTCCTCGCTCATCACGCGCTCCACGTTTTCAACGACGACGATGGCATCGTCCACGAGGAGGCCGATGGCGAGCACCACAGCGAACATGGTCAGCGTGTTGATGGAATAACCGAACGCCGACAGCACGCCGAACGTGCCGAGAAGCACGACGGGCACCGCGATGGTCGGGATGAGGGTTGCGCGGAAGTTCTGGAGGAACAGGTACATGACCAGAAACACCAGAAGCACGGCTTCGCCGAGGGTCTTCACCACTTCGTGGATGGAAATCTTCACGACCGGCGTGGTATCAAAGGGATACACGGCCTTCAGCCCCTGCGGGAAGAAGGCTTCGGCGCCCTTCAGATAGTCGTCGATATTGCTCGCCGTTTCCAGCGCGTTCGCGCCGGTGGCGAGCTTCACGGCGATACCCGTGGCGGGCTTGCCGTTATAGCGGCTGAGCGTGGAGTAGCTTTCGCTGCCAAGCTCCACACGGGCCACGTCCTTCACGCGGATGAGCGAGCCGTCGGGGTTGGTGCGCAGGATGACGTTGCCGAACTGCTCCGGGGTCTGCAAGCGCTCCTGCACCGAAATGGCGAGGTTCATCTGCTGGCCCGGCACGGACGGGGTGCCGCCGAGCTGACCGGCGGAAACCTGCGCGTTCTGTGCGTTGATCGCGTTGATCACGTCGCTCGGCATCAACTTGTAGCTTTGCAGCTTGTGCGGATCGAGCCAGATGCGCATGCCGTACTGGCTGCCGAACAGCGATACTTCGCCGACGCCGGAGATACGGCTGATCGCATCCTTGAGGTTGGTCGCCACATAGTCCGCGATGTCGGCGTTGTCCATGCTGCCGTCTTCGGACACGAAGGCGTACACCTTCAGGAAGTTCGCGCCGCGCTTGGCCACGGAAATGCCCTGCCGCTGCACTTCCTGCGGGAGCAGGGGCGTCGCGAGCTGGAGTTTATTCTGAACCTGCACCTGCGCGATGTCCGGGTTGGCGTCCGCGCTGAAGGTCAGGGTGATTTGCGCCTGCCCCGAAGAGTCGCTGGTCGAAGACATGTACAGCAGATAGTCAAGGCCGTTCATGTTCTGTTCGATAACCTGCGTGACGGTGTCCTGCACGGTCTGCGCGGACGCGCCGGGATACTGCGCCGTGATGCCGATGGTCGGCGGGTCGATGGACGGTTACTGCGAGATCGGCAGGTTGAGGATGGAAACCCCGCCCGCCAGCATGATAATAATGGCGATCACCCATGCAAAAACGGGACGATCGATAAAGAAACGTGCCATGAAAAAGCCCCCTACCGCTTCTCGGAAGCAGGCGCGCCCTGCTTGACCGGGGTGGGTTCGGCAATGCGAACGGGCGAGCCGGGACGGATTTTCTGGAGGCCCTCGACGATGACCTTGTCACCGGCCTTGAGCCCGTCGAGCACAACCCAGCTGTTGCCCTGCGTGCGGCCCACTTTGAGCGGACGGATTTCAACCTTGTTTTCGGCGTTGACCACATACGTGGTAGGGTTGCCCTTGGCGTCGCGCAAAAGGGCGCGCTGCGGCAACAAAATGGCCTGATCGTCCACGCCTTCGTTCAGGATGGCGCGCACGTACATGCCCGGAAGCAGTTCCTGCTTGGGGTTCGGGAAGATGGCCCGCAAGGTCACCATGCCGGTGCTCTCGTCCACGCTCACGTCGGCGAACTGGAGCGTGCCGGTAAGCCCGTACTCGCTGCCGTCTTCAAGCAGCAGGCGCACCGCCGCGTGATCCTGATCGGCGCGCTGGAGCGTGCCGTCCTCAAGGGAACGCTTGAGGCGCAGGACTTCCGTGCTGGACTGGGTCACGTCCACATAGACGGGATCGAGCTGCTGCACGGTGGTCAGCGGGCTGGACTGGTTTTCCGTCACCAGCGCGCCCGGCGTCACCAGAGAGCGGCCGCTCCGCCCGGAGATGGGGGAGGTCACTTTGGTATAGGCCAGACGGATGCGCGCGTTTTCCACGGCGGCCTTGTTGACGCCCACGTCGGCGAGCGCCTGCTTGTAGGCGGCCTCGGCGTCTTCGAATTCCTGCTTGCTGACCGCGCTGATGTTCACCAGATCCTTAAAGCGCTGCATCTTCAGGCGCGCGGGAGCCACGTTGGCTTCGGCGCGGGCGAGATTGGCCTTCGCGCTGTCGAGATTGGCCTGATAGGTGGCGGGATCGATCTGATAGAGGACATCCCCGGCCTTGACGTCCGCGCCTTCCTCAAAGAAACGCTTCTGGATGATGCCGCTCACCTGCGGACGCACTTCAGCGATCTGGAAACCCGACGTGCGGCCGGCAAGTTCCGTCGTATACAGCACCTTCTGCGGGGTCACGATCTCCACGGCCACTTCCACGGCGGGAACCGTCGGGGCCTGGGCCCCCGTCTTTTCGTCCTTGCAGCCCATGAGGGACAAGCAGCCGAGAAGCCCGGCCAACAAAGTCACACCGAATCGGAAGGGCCGCCGTTCATGCTTCACCAACATATAACCTCACTCTCAGGTTGTCGGCGCGGTTCAATCATCACGCGCCCATAGAAAATACAAGCGACTTGCGTTCCCCGCAGGTTGCTTGCATAGTTTGACAAAAACAAATTGAATAGAGTAAGCTCTATCCGTTCAAGTGCTATACTTCCCGAAAGGATGACTGTCAAGATGGAAAAACACACGGCCCGCAAGTATTCCTCGCCCATCCGGGAGCGCCAGGCAAACCAGACCCGCACCAACATCCTCGACGCCACGCAGCGCCTTTTCCTTGAGCGCGGGTACGCCAAAACAACGGTGGAAGCCATCGCTCAAGAAGCGGGGGTCGCCAAGCAGACCGTCTATGCCGTCTTCCGCTCCAAAAACGGCATCGTGGCCGAATTGCTGGACCGGGCCGTCTTCACGGAGCGGGTGTTTGAGCTGCACGATCGCTCACTTGAAACGGCGAACATCCACGAGGCGCTGAAGCTCACGGCGCAGCTTGTCCTGCAGGTGCACGAATCCCAAAGCCCCGTCTTCGACCTGTTGCGTGGCGCGGGGATGCTCGATCCACAATTGGCCCGCGTCCAGAATGATCTCCGATGCGTCAACAGGGACAGGCAGGAAAACCATGTGCGGTTCCTGCTCCGCGGGCGGCGGCTCAAGGAAGGCATTGATATGGGGATGGCGCTGGATGTCTTCTGGTGCCTCACCAGCCGCGACCTCTACCGTATGCTGGTGCAGGAGCGCGGGTGGTCCGGCGAGACGTACGCCAACTGGCTGTACGAGATGCTCGCCAATTCGCTTCTCCATGTGAGCGAGGAACACCCGGGCGAGGGGTGGGAAATGCGGACGGAAGAACATCTATCCGCGCAGCGGTAGGGAAGAGAAGGCCGGGCAACGAAAGCGGCGCCTCCATCGGCTGCCCCCGTCTCCCGAAAGGTTGGGAGATGCGCCCTCAGGCGGAGGGCAAGGGCTCCCTCCCTTTCCGAGTAAGGATTGGGGCAAGGTACTGTTTCCGACAGACGGAGACGCACCCGCCGTATAGCCTCAACGCGGCAAGGCCATCCGGCATTTTTTATTTCCCTGACGCCGCGGCAAAACGGGATACTGGAAACGGTTGTATACCGCGCCGCTACCCGAAAAAAAGCGGTTCAGTCCTTCTTGTTCACGGTAATCCGGCTGACCACCCGCTCATAGTACGGGCTGCCGTCGCCGAGAACGGGCGCGTTGGGATGGCGGGCCTTGATGCGGGCAATGACCACTTCGAGCTTTTTCATCTGCCGGACCTTTTCCTGTTCGTCCCCGCACTTTTCCAATGCGTCGACAATGGATTGGGCCTCTTTCCGGTCAAGGACCTCTTCAGGGACGTAGCCCGCGTTCTTCAGCAGTTTGTAGGCCATGCGAAGGTCTTCGGGGATGTGCGAGTCGTCTTCCAACTCCAGCGGCTTGCCCGCTCCGGGAAGGGAATCAAAAGCTCCCCGCTCGCAGGCTTCCCGAATGCGCTGCTCTGCGATAATGCTTATGGCGTCCATCGTAACCCCCTGAAACATCGTCTTTTCAGATAAATTATCCCTCGCGGGCCCGGTCCGCAAGGGGTTGGCTTCCCCGAAGGGGATACTCTGCGGATCGGTTCCGGCATCAGGGCGGAATTGTACTCTTTCTTCCATATTCCGGACCGTTTTTACGCAAGAAAATTTCCTTTCGGTTCACATGAAAATGCGCTATAGTCGTTAGCTTGAGGAAAAGATCCCCAAAGACCTTTTTCGTCTTGTTGTCCACACGTACTAAAGCGCTTCCGTATCTCATACGGAGATTACCTTACCTCAGGAGGAACCGCACAATGAGCTTACTGTATCAAAAACATGCTTCCCGCCCCCTGACGCTGGACAACCGCGTCGAACCCGAACTGTACCGCGACGTTTTCCCATATACGCATGTCAGCCGCATCGAATTCGACGATACATTCCTCGTCCCCCGCCCGGCCGATCCCATGTTCATCACCGACACAACCTTCCGTGACGGCCAGCAGGCCCGACCCCCTTATACCGTCAAGCAGATCGCCCGCATCTACGACCTGCTCCACAAGCTCGGCGGCAAGAGCGGACTCATCCAGGCCTCCGAATTTTTCATGTATTCCCCCAAGGATCGCAAGGCTATTGAAGTCTGCCGCTCCAGAGGCTACCGCTTCCCCCGCGTCACCGGCTGGATCCGCGCCAACATGGACGACCTCAAGATCGCCCATGATATGGAATTCGATGAAGTGGGCCTGCTCACCAGCATGTCCGACTACCACATCTTCCTGAAGCTCGGCAAAACCCGCGAGCAGGCCATGAACGACTACCTCAAGGTCGTTACCAAGGCCCTCGAATGGGGCATTGTGCCCCGCTGCCACTTCGAAGACGTGACCCGCGCCGACATCTACGGCTTCTGCCTGCCCTTCGCGCGCAAGCTCATGGAGCTCTCCCACGAAGCGTCCATGCCCATCAAGATCCGCCTCTGCGACACCATGGGCTACGGCGTGCCCTTCCCCGGCGCGGCGCTTCCCCGCTCCGTGCAGCGCATCGTCCGCGCCTTCACCGACGAAGCGGGCGTCCCCGGCGCATGGCTCGAATGGCACGGGCACAACGACTTCCATAAGGTGCTCGTCAACGGCGTGACCGCATGGCTGTACGGCTGCGGCGGCGTCAACGGCACGCTCATGGGCTTTGGCGAACGCACCGGCAACGCGCCCCTCGAAGCGCTGGTCATCGACTACATTTCCCTCACCGGCAACGACGAGGCCGCCGATCCCACCGTCATCACGGAAATCGCCCAGTATTTCGAGAAGGAACTCGACTACCGCATTCCGGACAACTATCCCTTCGCGGGCAAGGACTTCAACGCCACCAGCGCGGGCATCCACGTCGACGGGCTGGCGAAGAACGAAGAGATCTACAACATCTTCGACACCACCAAGATCCTCAACCGCTCCGTGCCGATCATCATCAACGACAAGGCGGGACGCGCGGGCGTGGCCTACTGGATCAACCAGCAGTTCAACCTGCCGCCGGAACGGCAAGTCTCCAAGAAGCATCCCGCCGTCGGCCAGATCCACACCAGGATCATGGCCGCCTACGAGGAAGGGCGCAACACCTCCTTCTCCAACAAGGAAATCAAGAACCTCGTCCGCCGTTTCATGCCGGAACTCTTCGACAGCGAGTTCGACCAGATGAAGCGCATCGCCGGGGAACTGGCCTCCAACCTCGTGGAGCGTCTGGCCCGCGACTGCCAGTCGACCGCCGATTCGGAAGCGCTCACCGCGCAGCTCCAGCACTTCGTGCGCGACTACTCGTTCATCCAGTATGCCTACGTCACCGACGTGAAGGGGCACTCCACCGCCATCGCCATCAGCGATCCCGGCGATCAGAAGGGCTACAAGGCCTTCCCGATCGGGTTCGACTACTCGAACCGCGAGTGGTTCCTCCAGCCCATGCGCACCGGAAAGCTGCACATCACGAACGTCCATCAGTCTCAGGTCACGGGCCAGCTCATCATCACCGTCTCCACGGTGATCACCGACGCCAACGACGAGATCATCGGCGTCCTCGGCGCCGACATCCAGCTTGAAGAGATCATCCGGCGCGCCGAATCCCTCGAAGCCGAGGTACCGAACAGCGAGGAAGAATAGCCCTATTCTGTAAAGGGAGGAAAACGTTTCCTTCCCTTTACAAAGGCTTTTCCGTTTTGGAACGGCTACGTTCCCCATAAAACAAAGCCCTTTTCCGGTGTGCGGGAAAGGGCTTTGTTTTTTCACTCAAGAATGCGGCCGCCATCACAAGAAAGAGTATTCTCGCAAGGCCGTTGGGGTTGAAGGCAGTAACGTGGTTCTCCCTTCCCCAATACACTCAAAATGCACTCTGCCATAACTCCACGAACGACCAGCCGAGCTTCACGCCATAGAAAAAGATGACCAGGCCGCAGACAAGGTTGATGATGCGCAACAGGCGCGGCGTGAACCGGTTCTTGAAGAGTGAGGAAATGGTGGTCAGGGACAGGAACCAGAGGCAGGACGCGCAGACCACGCCCCAAAGGAACAGGCCGGACTCCTCGGGCGGCAAGGCCACCCGGAAGGACCCGAGCAGCAGCGATACGTCGATGATCGCCTGCGGATTGAACCACGTCACGACACAGGCCATGCCGATGGTCTTCATGAGCGGGATGTTCACGTTGATCGCCGGACCGGCGACCTCGCGGGACAGCATGAGCCGGAGCCCCATATACATCACTACAAGGCTGCCAGCCAGCAAAACGCCCTTTCGGATAAGCTCGGAATGTTCGATCAGCGCGCCGATGCCGAAAAAACCGGCAAGCGCAAGGGTCACATCAAAAAAAATGACGATGAGCGCCGTCCGGTAGGCCGCCGCCCGCGGCTGGGACAGGCCGGCATTGATGACGAAAAGATTCTGCACGCCGATGGGCGCGACATATGCCAGCCCAAGCGACAGGCCCTGAAGATACGCAAGCATGGTTCCCTTTCTCCTTTCGCTCCCGCGCCCGGCACAATGCCGTGACGGAAAGGAATGAGTCTATAGGGAATCGGGCATCGTGCGTCAACCCGTTTTTCCCTTCCGAACGCTCCCCGCACGCCATTCCCATGCCGCGGCAATGATTACGCAGAAAATGCCGAGAGCTGAAACCGCGATTGCGCCCGCCATGCTGAAAAGAGGATGGAAACGGAGGAAAAACACGGAGGAGGACACCCTCCCTCGGCTCCTTCCCCGTCACCGCGCCTATCTGATTTTTTTCAGCACAAACGCCATGTTCTGCCCAAGATTGCGCATATTGGCCATCCCTTCGGCATCGTTCAGGACATCTCCGGCATCCCTCCCGTAGGCCATATTCCAATAGGTCGAACCGACCACGATGACCTCTTTATTCAGAAGGAAATGGTTCATCGTGTCCACGGCGGCCAGGCCGCCCCCGCGCCGCACCGCCGCTACGGAGGCCCCAACCTTGTGCCGGAGCATACCCGGATTCGTCGCCACGACGACGCCCGCGCGCTCGAGGAAAGCCTTCATCCCTGCCGTAACATCGGCGGAATAAACAGGGGAGCCGAGCACTATGCCGTCCGCCTCCACCATTTTGGCGAAACATTCATTGAAATAATCTGTTTTTACAACGCATTGACGCTTCCCCCCGCACCCGAAGCAGGCCTTGCAGGGCTCAAGAGCCTTGCCATGCAACTGCACGAGATCCGTTTCAATGCCTTCCGCCTCCAGCTCCGCAAAAACCGCCTTGATGAGAAGAGAAGTATTCCCATCCTTGCGGGCGCTTCCATTGATGCCGATGACTTTCATCGTTCGCCTCGCAGTCTGAAATCACGCGCGTTCCAGCAGGGCCACCGTCTCCACATGCGGCGTCTGGGGGAACAAGTCCACAGGCCTAGCGGCTTTCAGGCGGAAAGCCGGAGCCAGACGGGCCACGTCGCGGGCCAGCGTCGCGGGGTTGCACGAAACGTATATAAGCCGCAGCGGGGCCGCCTCGGCAAGCTGCTGCGCAACCTTGGCATCAATCCCGGCACGCGGCGGATCGACCACCACCACATCCGGCTTGGGGCCGAGCTTCACCAGACGCCCGAGCACGGACTTGGCGTCGCCCTGCTCCACCTTGTACGCCTTCCTGCCCAACGCCTTCGCATTGCCGCGGGCATAACGCACCGCGCCGGGCATTTCCTCAATGCCCACAACCCGCGCATTGCGCCCCATGTACAGCCCGATGGAACCCACGCCGCCGTACACGTCCCACAGGACAGGATCCGGCAGTTCCTCAAGCGCGGCAAACCGGGCGGCCTCCGCATACAACAACTCGGCGGCGGGCGTATTCACCTGAAAAAAGGCGTTGTGCCCCATCTGCAACCGGACATCTCCGATCCGCTCCTCAAGCCGACCGTCCGCGTACAGAGCCCGCTCGCCGTAGGCCACATCGCTGGGAGCCAGACGTTCCGACAGCGCGAAACCCGTCACTTCGGGAGTTTCAGCCCGCAGCGCCTCCGCGAACCGCTCCCCTGCCTCAAGGCTCCCACCGGCCCCCACTATCAATTCCACAAAGCAACCGCCCGCATTGGGCTCCCTGACGACGAGGAACCGCCCGTCCAGATCGTGAAACGCCCCATTGGACAACATCCGCACAGCTTCAAGAACCCGCATGGTCAACGGCGTCTGCAACAGGCATCCCGTCACCTCGACGATGTTGCGCGAACCGCGTTCCCGCAGCCCGAGCGCCTTGCCGCCGTCTCCGGACACCCCAAAGGCGAACTCCATCTTGTTGCGGTATCCCCACTCGGAGGGGGAGGGCAGGATAGGCAGCATGGGCGGACACGCCACCTTGCCCACCCGCTCCAGCGCGTCGTGCACGATGCGCTCTTTCCATGCGAGCTGGCGGCCATAGGCCAGCGATTGCCACGAACATCCACCGCACCGTCCGGCATGGGGGCACGGCGGCTCCTGCTCGTCCGGAGAACGCTCGAGCACTTCAACAAGTGCGGCTTCCGCAAGGCTCTTCCGCACGGCGGCGACCCGCGCACGCACGAGCTGCCCCGGCAAGGCATCCTCGACAAGTACGACCACGCCGTCATGACGCCCGAGGCCGCGCCCGTCGGACACCAGCGCATCCACGCGCAGTTCGAGGAACTGGCCGGAAACAAAGGGATTTACAAATGGTTTGGCCATGCTTCCTCCGAAGCTCCCGCTTGACTTTTATCGCAAGCCGGGCAATGTAATACTTTAACGTCTCGACCACGTCCGCCGGAAAAATCCCTTCGGCGTTCGAGGCCGGAAGAGCCAAGGAGTCAGCCATGTTCAACGAGCTGGTCAGCAACGCCATGCACTCCACGCCGCAGGGATTTGTGGGCGTATCGCTTATTTTCGTGTATTTCTGCGTCATTGCGGCGACGGCTTTTTATCGTATCAAAAAAGGCGATCACATGCACCACTAAGAGGAGACGCCTTCCCGGCCTCTCCCCTTTCTCGCCCAACCCGGATCAGGAGCGAATCGAATGGATTTCCTTCCCATCAGGCGGGCTCTGCTCAGCGTCACCCATAAGGACGGACTGGCGGAATTCGCAACCTTTTTGCACGCCAACGGCGTGGAGCTCGTCTCCACCGGCGGCACGCTGAAATTCCTTGAAAACGCGGGCCTGCCCGTCACCGCGGTCAGCGACGTGACCGGCTTCCCCGAAATCCTCGGCGGCCGGGTGAAGACGCTGCATCCCCACATCCACGGCGGCATCCTCGCCGACAAGGACAACCCCGAGCACCTCGCCGTTCTGAAAGAAAAGGGAATCAAGGCATTTGATCTCATCTGCGTGAACCTTTACGATTTCGAGAGCGCTCTGGCCAAGGGGTTGAAGCCCCGCGAAGCCATTGAGGAAATCGATATCGGGGGGCCCTGTATGCTCCGCGCGGCGTCCAAGAACTTCCACAGCATCCTCGTACTGTCCGATCCCGATACCTACGCGGAAGCCACGGCGGAACTCAAAGCCAACGATATGAGCGTTTCCCTGCCTTTCCGGCAGCGCATGGCCGCCCGTACGTTCGCCAAGACCTCGCGCTACGACGCGATGATCGCCGAATATCTCACGAAGAACTAGAATGGATTGGGGAAGGGAGAGAGCGTTTCTGGAGAACGGCCCCTCTCTTCCCCAAACCTGCCAGCGTGGTTTGCGCCCCTTCTCCCTCCCGAGATTTTTGACCGGCGGGAAGGCCGCACGACGGAAATCCCGTTGGATGCAGGGGAAAAGATAAAGTCCATCGGCATAAGCGTGCTCGCTTTCAGCCGACGGCGAGCTTTGGCAGAAAAGCCTATGGGCAAAAAGGACGGCAGGCGGCGAAACGCCTGTTTTGTTTTTTGAGGGGGAAAGATGGAAGAGAAGGCACGGATTGAAGTAGTGGGCGGTATCTTGTGGCGCGGCGGCTCGTTTCTCGCGGCGCAACGTCCGGAAGGCCATCCGCAGGCCGGTTTTTGGGAATTTCCCGGCGGAAAGGTCGAACCCGGAGAGTCGCTGGAAGCGGCCCTCGCCCGCGAACTCGCTGAGGAATTGTCCTTATCCGTCCGCAACCCGAGGCTCTGGCGCACGGTTGAGCACGATTACGATTTCCGCTCGGTGCGGCTCCATTTCTTCCATATCACCGAATTTTCCGGGGAGCCTGTCGCCAACGACGGACAGGCTTTCCGCTGGGTGACGCCCGAAGAGGCCCTAACACTGCCCTTTCTTGAGGCCGACCGGCCGCTGTTGTTTGACCTGAGCCGTCCGTAGCCTTGTTCCGTGATAGAAAAGGCCCCTGTTCCGGCAGGGGCTTTTTTTCTGATGGCCGGTTCCCGGAGGATCGTATCACTGCGGATGGAGCACGGTGCCTCTTGCCATTCTTTAAATGCGGCTCCACACCATACGCTGCGCTTCGAACCCATCGTTCCCCGCTTCCACCACAGGGCCTCACAATCTCTGCCTACCAACCGGACATTGTCCAGGTACGGAATGCCCGCCGGCAATCTCCTACACGAGCCGAAGGGATTCAAGGAACAGCCCACAAAAAGAGAAAATGCCCGACAGATCTCGTAAAACCACCGCCACTTCGAATCTCCCATTGCCCGTCATTCCTCTTCCCGGATCGTTCCCCTCTCCATGACATACAGCCCGACGCCGGGGACGGCCTTGCGGAGCATGTCCGCCATATGCGGGTGGCAAGTGAAGTACAAAAGCTGATGCCCCGGCGAACCTTCTTGCGAAGAAGCCAAATCGCCGAAGGTTTGAGCCGTACGCAGGGCGCGATCGGGATCAAAGTTGACCAACACGTCGTCCATGATGACCGGCAATGCGGCGGCCTGCGCCGCGTGGTTGCGGATATGCGCGAGCCGCAGGGCCAGATAGAGCTGTTCCTGCGTGCCCCGGCTCAACACTTCGGGGCTGGCCGGTTCGCCGTGCGGAGGGAGGACGCGCAAAGAACTGTCTTCCAGCGAGGCAGCAATGCCGACCCACGCGCCGCCCGTAATGGCGGAAAACAACGCGGAGGCCGCACGGATGACGCCGGGCTGTCGTTCTTTTTCGAACCGCCCGCGCGCTTCAAGCAGCAGATGCCGGGCCAGCGCGTACCGGCTCCATTCCAAACCCAAGCCCCGTATGGTCCCGGAAAGCGACGCAGCCCGAAGGCGCAGACGGGAAAGCGTTTCCGAGCCCTCGGCCTGCTCCAGACGGACTTCCTGCGTACGCAGGGAATCGGCAAGCCGCTCCTCTTCGTCCGCAAGCATGGACAGGCGGCCCGCGAGGCCTGCGAGCTCCGCTTCCAAGACCTCTTTGTCCGCCTCGCCGAACGAGGCGAAAAACGCCGGAATATCGGCATCCGCCCCATACAGATCCCGAGCCGCCAGACGCAGGACATCCTCCAGATCTTCGCGGCGGCGCTCGAGCGCTTCCCGTTCCAGCTTTGCCCCGTGCCTCCGATAAAACGCCTCGGCATCGGGCACCTGCGCCATATTGAGGAGACGTTCCACTTCCCGCACGGCGTCATGATGGACGGCCTCAGCCTCCCGGACTTCCACGGCCTGTTCTTCGGATCGGGCGCGGAGACGCACAACCTCGGCGTTTTCGGCACGGGCGGACTCCCATTCGCGCAACAGCGCTTCCAGGCATCCGGGCCAATCCGGCTCTTCCGCTGCGTTGTTCGCGCTGGCATCCGGCAGACGGCCAAGCTGCCGCAGGATCCCCCGAAGCGGCATACGGAGGGCATCGCGTTCGCGCTCCTGCCGTTCCAGCTCCTCGTCAAGCCGCAGGCGCTCCGCTTCCAGCGCCTGTACGCGATCCATCCGCTCCAGCGCTTCCCGGGCCGTCGCCGGAGACAATCCGGCTGCCAGACCAAGCCCACCCAGAAAACCTTCCCATGCCGCATCCGCTGCAACCTGCCGGGCACGAGCCGCCTCAAGAGCGTCTTCCGCTCCCAGACGGGACTGTTCCAAGCGCGTCAGCTGGAGGGTCATGGCCTGAACCGACTCTTCCAAGCGTCGCCGCTCGTCGCACAGCCGATCGGCCTCACGACACAGTTCCAGCGCGTTCCGCGCCGCCTCGGCGGCCCGTATATCATCATCCCCGGAGTAAAAGGCCTCGGAAAGCAAAGAGCGCACGCACTCCGGCAAGGCGGCGCGATCCGCCTCCAGCGCCGCCAATTCCCGGCGCTTGGCTAGAGCCGAGGCAAGCCGCATCCGGGCGCTGTCCACGCGGGCGCAGAAAACCGCCGCCTCGCCGGGCAAAGGCGCATCTACGCCATGCGTCTGGAACCATGCCAGCCACCGGGCCATTGCCGCCCGCTCGTCCGCCGATGCCTGCTCCAAAGCGGCCCGCTCCGTTTGCGCATGGCGTTCGGCTTCGGCGCAAAACGCCTCTTGGCGCTGTCTCTCCTCCGCCAGACGTTCCCCGGCGGCGCACCGTTCCCGCGCCAGCTCCACCGCGCGCTCGAAAGCGTCCACGGTTGCCTCTTCCGCATCGGAAAGGCCGACCGTCCGGCACAATTCCCCGATCTCCCGCTGCACGGCCTGCACCCGCTGCAAACAGGCAGTCCGCCGCTGCTGGAGCC
>OGRO01001979.1_pt1 | contig 16799 bp, 19 predicted proteins | sample 1553451 | NCBI WGS metagenome assembly OGRO01 (sample SAMEA2580021, study PRJEB22360) | human gut metagenome
ATATGTTCCTTTAATTTTTCCATACTTATATTAGTATTCTTATATTGTATAGCTTTTCTTTCAATTCTTTTTTCTAAATCTGCCACTATAAAGAAATGATAATCCAAATTTGGATATATATTCACTAAATCTCTGCCAGATATTATTATATTAAATTTCTGTTTTAATTCATCAATTAGTTTTCTAGCAAATGCATATAGCTTTGTATTATCTGCATGCATCGCAACATTTGAGACTGCCATAGAAGCTTCATCAGATTGTAAATCATCTTCATCTATTTTTTCATTTCCTACATAAACTACACTCTCAAAGTTTTCTATTTTTATGTTAACATGTAACATATCCATTATTTTTTTAATATCTAAGTTTTCATTTTGCTTTTCTACAATTTGCCTTAAATCAATTCCAGATTTCTTTATTGCTACAATTATTCCTCTATATAGATTTCCTCCATGTAATATTATACTATTTGGAATTAATTTTTGTAATTCTCTACATAATGATGTTTTTCCTGCTCCAACATATCCTTCAATTCCAATAACTTTATTTTCCATAAAATTCATCTCATTTCTTTTTATTTATTAAATGTTAATAAACATACTGTCTTTTATATACTGTTTCATAAAATATTTTTACGTAAAAATTATAAATATTTATTTAGTGATTCTTTTGATGCAAACTATCATTTTGTTATAAATAATAAAGAAGAAGTATTATATAATTTATTTAATTTTATTTTAAATAATACAGATAATAAAGAATATAAAAATATTGGCTTAAGTAATGTTATAATAACAACTACAGACGATAGTAATTTAAGAGGATTATATATAATAATACTTGCTATTATTCTTGTACCAATTATAATTAGTTTATTTAGCATAGTGGTTTTAAAAGGAACAAGAAAGTTAAAAATAACAAGAAAAGAAGAATTTTTAAAATATAATGATATGTTAACTAATTTAAAAAATAGAAATTATTTAAATGCTAATATTGAAAAATGGGATGATACTAAAGTATATCCTAGAACTATTATAGTAATAGATTTAAATAATTTAAAATATGTAAATGATAATTACGGACATGAAGAAGGAAATAATTTAATTAAAAAAGCAGGAGCTATATTAATTAATACTCAACTTGAAAAAAGTGAAATAATAAGAACTGATGGAAATGAATTCTTAATATATTTAATAGGTTATAGTAAGAGTCAAATATCTACTTATATTTCTAAGTTATCTAAAAAATTTGAAAAATTACCTTATAATTTTGGAGCTGCGATAGGTTATAGTATGATCGAAGATGAAATAAAAACAATCGATGATGCGATTAATGAAGCTACAATTGATATGAGAAAAGATAAGGAAAATTACAAATAAAAGGAGAAATTTATGAAGAAAATATTAAAAAGATTTATGGAAGTATTAAAAACGCCAGAACTTCGTATTTTACCAGGTCAACTTGCTTTTTACTTTCTTATGTCAATAATACCTATTATTATGTTAGTATTTCTTCTTGTTTCTCGTTTAACTATTGATGTTAATATAATAGAGACTCTAGAAAAAACATTGCCTGATGCTTTAGCTAAACTTTTATTACCTCTTGTAAATATGAATATTTCAAATATTCCATTTGCTTTTTTACTTGTTGGTTATTTAGTTTTAGCATCAAATGGACCTAGGTCAATTTGTATTGCATCAAATGCATTATATAAATTAGAACAACCTAATACAATAGATTTATATATAAAATCATTTGTTATGACAATATTTATGATTATATTATTTATATTTATGATATTTATACCAATATTTGGTGAAACAATAATAAAATTTATATTAGATTTATTTAATTCATCATTTATCTTTTCTAAATATAAAGTTTTATATGATATAATTAAAGTATTAATATCATTTGTATTTATATATGTAAGTGTAAAAGCATTATATACAATTGCTCCTAATTCTAAAATAGAAACTAAAAAAGCAACAAAAGGGGCATTATTTTGTAGTTTTACTTGGATTATTGCTACATCAATATTTAGTTTCTATATATCAAATATAGCAAATTATACTTTATTATATGGTAATTTTGCTAACATTCTTATTCTACTTCTTTGGATATATTTACTTGCTTATCTTTTTGTAATAGGAATGGCTATAAATATTAATGCATATTATAAAAAATAAATGGAAGTGAAAAGATGAAAGGAAATAAAATTAAAAAAAAGATAGTTGAATTTTTTAAACAAACAAAAAAAGTAATAAAAGATAATCCTTTATTATTTGTTTTTGTTGTAGGCACTTTATTAAATGATATTCTTTTAAGAGCTTTTACAATAGGACAAATTTATAAAATGTCACCTTTTGTAGTAGATTTATTTGTTACATTAATTTTTGCAAGTATTTATTTTTTAATAAAAGAAAAAAATAGATTTAAATATTTATTTATTCTTTCTATTATATCTACGATTGTTTGTATTGCTAATTCAATTTATTATAGTTATTACAGTAGTTTTATTTCTGTAACTTTTATATCTTTTGCTTTTACTAATACTGAAACAGGAGATGCTAATGTTGTAGGTAATTTATTAAAATTAAAATATTTTATTTTTATATGGTTGCCAATATGTTTATATATTGTAAATAAAAGAAAGAAAGTAAAATTAAAGGAAACTTATGGTAAAGAATATTATAAATTTACTTTAAAATGGATATTAATATCACTTATTATTTGTGTTTGTAGTTTAGAATATGTAGCATATGCAAGACTTATATCCCAATGGAATAGAGAATATATTGTTAATAATTTTGGGGTTTATACTTATCAAATTAGTGATGTTTTAAAAAGCATTTCACCTTCGATGGCAAGTATGTTTGGAAGTGATAAAGCAAGAAAAGAAATAAATGATTATTATGATAACAAAAAGAATAATAATTATTATAATGAATATACAAACTTTTTTGAAGGTAAAAATGTTATTGCAGTACATGCTGAAAGTATGCAAAGAGTAAATATGGATATTAGTTTTAATGGTATTGATGTTACACCAAATTTAAATAAACTTGCTAAAGAAGGAATATATTTTAGTAATTTCTATTCTCAAGTAAGTTTTGGTACAAGTAGTGATACAGAGTTTACTATAGCAACAGGACTTCTTCCAAGTAAAGTTGGAACAGTATTTATAAATTATGCAGATAGGGAATATGTAAGTATGTATAATCTTTTAAAAGAAAAAGGATATACTACTGTTTCTATGCATGCTAATGTAGGAAATTTTTGGAATAGAAATAAAATGTATACAAAACTAGGTTATGATTATTTCTATGATAAATCTTCTTATGAAATAGATGAAACAATAGGATTTGGACTTTCTGATAAATCATTTGTAAAACAGTCAGTTCAAAAATTAAAAGAATTAGAAAAAGAAAAAGGAAAATTTTATGCAACCTTAATTACTTTAAGTAATCATACACCTTTTGAAGATGTTGATAAATATGGAGAATATGATGTTAGCATGAGTGTTGATGGTGTAAGATATGATTATATGGAAAATACAAAACTTGGTAATTACTTTAAATCATCACATTATGCAGATGCTCAAATAGGGCTTTTAATTGAAGAATTAAAAAAAGAAAATATGCTTGATAATACAGTTATTATAATATATGGCGATCATGATGCGAGAATTGAAAAAAGTGAATGGAATAGATTTTATAATTATGATTATAAAACTTCTTCGATTAAAAGTAGTGATGATGAAAGTTATGTTGATATAGATTATTATTTTTATGAAATAAATAAAAAAGTACCATTTATTATATGGTCTAATGATGAAAAATTTAAAACAACTTTAAGTAAAGAAATAAAAGAAGTAGGAGGTATGATAGATGTAGGTCCTACAATTATGAATTTACTTGGTATTCATAATAAATATTTCTTAGGAAATGATTTACTTAATAAAGAAAATAATATTGTCGTATTTCCAAATGGTAACTTTGTTACAGATAAAGTTTACTATAGTGAACTTAAAAATGAATATAAATTATTAAAGGATGTTCCAATTGAAGAAAATTATATTGAAAATTGTAAAACATATACAGAAAAAATTATAGATGTATCAAATGATATAATAGTGTATAATTATTTTAGGAAGGAATTATCGGAAGTGAGGTTTGAAAAAGAATGAGAGTAAAAAAAGGTGCAAAAAGATTATTTAGAATTATATTTATTACAGCAGTAGTAATTATATTAGTAGGAGTAGGTATATTAGGTTATAAAAGATTTTTTGATAAAGGAAAAGAACCAGTTAAACCTGAAATTGTAGATAAACTAGATGATTATGGATATTCATTAGAAAAAGATGCTACAAAACTAGATAAAGAAATGTTTAATGAATTAAAGAAAACATTAAATAAAGAGGAAGTAGATGAAGAAGCTTATGCTTCACTTATTGCTAAAATGTTAGTAGCAGACTTTTATAATTTGGATAATAAAGTATCTAAAAATGATATCGGTGGTGTTCAATTTATAAAAGAAGAGTATAAAAGTAATTTTATCCTTGAAGCTAGTGAAACTGTATATAAGTATATTGAACTTAATGTATATAATGATCGTACTCAAGTATTACCTATTGTAAAATCAGTAGATATTAAAAGTATAAATACAACTACATATAAATATAAAGATGTTAGTGATTCTAAAGCATATAAAGCTGTTGTTACTGTTGCTTATGAAAAAGATTTAGGTTATCCAAAAGAAGTAACTGTAGTTATGGTTCATAATAAAGATAATGCTAAAAAATTAGAAGTAATAAAAATGTATTAATTAATAAAAAAAACCACAATTTTTGAAATTGTGATTTTTTCTTTTTACTATCTGTTATAGAATTCAACGATTAATGCTTCATTAATTTCTGGGTTAAGTTCACTTCTATCAGGAGTTCTAACATAAACACCAGATAAATCTTTATCATTAAATGTTACATATTCAACTCTTTTTAGTGTTTTTTCTAAAGAATCTTTAACAACTTTTAAATCTTTATCACTTTCTTTAATAGCAATAGTAGAACCAACTTTAACTCTGTAAGAAGGAATGTCTACTTTATTACCATTAACAGTAATATGACCGTGATTAACAAGTTGTCTTGCAGCACGTCTTGTTGGAGCAAATCCTAAACGATAAACTAAATTATCAAGTCTTGATTCAAGTAAAATTAAGAAATTTGTACCATGAACTCCAGATAATTTACCAGCTTCAACGAAAGTTTTATGGAATTGTCTTTCATTAAGACCATACATAAAACGAACTTTATTTTTTTCTTTTAATTGTTCTCCATATGTAGATTGTCTTCTTTTACGGTCATTTCCATGTTGACCTGGTCCATAAGGACGACGAGCAAGTTCTTTACCATTTTCAAGTAATGAAAAACCAGTACGACGAGCTTGTTTGTAACTAGAACCTGTATATCTTGACATAATTTTTCTCCTTTCGATTTATTACATAACAATCGAAATGTTATTTATAATTTTTATAGGGAGTTTTTCTTTAATACTTTCACTTAACAGCAAAGTTACTAATAATTTAAAAAACACATTATAAACTCATAAATAAATGCTGTTTCTTTTGTCTATGCAGTAATAATTATAACAAATTATATGAATTTGTCAAATAAAACATGATATTTTCTTGTATAAAGCGTTTTTTTTTATTAAAATTATTAATTCTATTATATAATTTTGTTTATTAAACAGCTATTAATATATCTTTGAATATATTTTTATAGCCAAAATATTATGTTTCTGTTATAATATCTTTAGGCGGTGGTTTTGTGGATAAAAGTGTAGATTTGGTATTTGATAATTTATTTAAGGAATATTATGGAAAAAATAAATTACTTTTTGAAAATTACAGAAAAATATATAATTTGCCAACTGTAAAGAGTGAGTGTTCTGTTTCTGAAAAATTATTTCAATATTGTTTGCGAAAAAAGTATTTTGTATTATTATTAATTTATGATGATGATGGGAAGGTCTATTTTGATAGAAATATGTCTGATATATTATGTTGGGGATTACCTGGTGGTAGTGTTAAAAATACAGAAACTATTAATCAAACATTAAACAGAATTGCACAAAATGTAAATAAAAATATCATAATTGGTGATGTTGAGCCTGTGACATTAATTGAAAATATATTTAATTATAAAAACAAAAAATTTATTCATTATGGAATGGGATTTATGGCTAGAATTAGAAATAAGTATGTTATTGATAATAAAAAGCTAACAGGAAGTTTTATAGAAGTAAACGATGAAGAATTTTCATATATAAATAGATTAGCAAGTAAAAAAGTAGTAGAGATATTTAAAAGCAGATTTAGTGAGATTATTAGTAAAACGGATAATTGTTTTCAAGATATAGAAATTTCTACTAACGAAAAATATAAAAATAGATATAAAGTACATAATAATATAATGAAAAAATATATACTTACAGATAAGAAAAAGAAAAAAGCAGAGTTTAATGCTATTATAAAAGAAAATATAGGAAATCCTACATCAATAATAGATGTTTCATGTGGTGATGATAAGTATGTATTTGATTTAGCACGCGAACAATCAATAAATTTAGTGGTTGGAAATGATATAAGTTGGAGTCAAATAGATTTATTAAATAAAAAATATCAGGAGGTTATATTTACTAACCATAATGCTGCTTCGTTACCTTTTATAAATAAGGTCTTTGATGTTGCTTATTGTAGTAATACTTTACATCATATGCCAAATAAAAAGATTTTAATTAATCTTTTAAATAGTATGGATAAAATAGCAAAAAAAATAATTATAGTTGAAATAGAAAACCCTGATATAACTGGTGGATTTTCAAAAATTCTTAATAAGTATTGGTATATGAAATATTTAAAAGATGTTGGAGGAACCTATTTGTCAGAACAACAATTTAAATTAATAATAAACAATACATTTTTAAAAAATCATAATATTAAATTTCAAACATTTGACAACATAATGGGAAGATATATGATAGCAACAGTAGAAGAAAAGGAGGCAAATGAAAATGAGTAAAAGAGTTGAAATCGAACAAAAATTTTATTGTACGAATAATAAAAAGCTTACAAATTTAATTACTGAAAATGGCCTTGTAAAAAGTAGTGAAAAATATGAAAGTGATGAATATTTTACTGATATAAATAGTGTGTATATAAAAAATAGAACTTGTTTAAGAATAAGAAATGTAGATAATAAATATTTGGAATTAACATTTAAAAGCAAATCGAAGGATTTTAGTAATAACTATGCTAAAGTTGAAAATAATATTAATTTATCACTTGCTGATTATGATAGCATTGTAGGTTTATTGTATTCACTTGGCTATTTTAGCTATTCGATAGTGAATAAAAAGAGAATAACTTATTCAAAAAGAGTTGATGATTATGAGTATAATGTAATGGTAGATGAAATAAAAGATATAGGGAATTTTGTGGAATTTGAACTTTTATATTATAAAGAAGATAAAGATATTGAGTTTTTACAAAAAAAATTAAATGAATTTGTAAATTGTTTTGAAATCATGAATTTTGAAAGTGCAAACTTACCATACAGAGATTTTGTTGCTAATAGGACTTATATTAATGTATTACCTCAGGAAAAATTAAGTGCGATACTTTTTGATTTGGATGGAACGTTAATAGATAGCGAAAAAAAGTTTTTCGAAAGTTTTAGACATGTAATATTTTCAAAATACAATTATAATATTTCATATGAGGAATATGAAGAAAATGAACTTAAAAAAAATGCAAATTTGTTATTATATCTAAAATCAAATGGAATTATCGCATCATATGAAGTAGATGATAAAATTATGGAAAAAATATATTTAGAATATGAAAAAAAATTTATGGACTTATTAAATGAAAATGATGTTTCATTAAATTTTGAATTGTTAAAGCAGTTAAAAAGTAAAGGATTAAGGTTGGCTTTAGTTAGTACAAGTAGAAAAAAGTTTATTGATATGTTATTAACAAAGCTTAATATCCAAGATTTATTTGAAGTTGTGATTTCAAGGGAGGATGTTAAAAATTTAAAACCTGAGTCAGATGCTTATATTATGGCTTTAGAAAAATTGAACATTTTAAGCACAAATTGCATTGCATTTGAAGATTCTGAAAGAGGAATCAGAGCCTCAAAAAGTGCTAATATTAAAACAATTCAAGTTAATGATTTTATAAAGAATACTGCTCAAAATACTGAAATTAGTGAAAAGTTAAGTAGAATTTTGTTGGCAATAATAAACTTTATAGGAGAATAGTATGGAATTAGTAGAAAATAATATAGATTTAAATTTATATAAAATCTTTTATGTGGTAGCAAAGTATGAAAGTTTTTCAAAGGCTGCAAATGAATTATATGTATCTCAACCGGCTATAAGTTATAGTATAAAAAAATTAGAAGAAGAATTAAATACAAAACTTTTTATTAGACTTAATACCGGAATAAAATTAACAGATGCTGGAGAAAAACTTAAGTTTTATGTTGAAAATGCATTAAATAATATAATAGCAGGTAATAGGGAATTAACCATAGCAGAAGAAAATCAATTATCAGGCGAAATAACAATTGGAACGCATTCAAATATAGGGACATTTTTATTGCCTAAAATAGTAAAAAAATTTCATGAACAATATCCTAATGCAAAAATAAATATTTATAATTCTACAACTAAAGAGATGAAAGAAATGTTTAAAAATCATCAAATAGATATATTAATTTTACATTATCCAATTTATAATACTGATTGTGATAATATTTATGAAAAAAGAATATTAACGTGTGATAGTTGTTTTGTTGGTAATAAAAAATATTATGATTCTTTTATATTGTCATCAAGACAAAATGTAATACTTGAATATCCACTATTATTGCCACTTAAAGGGTTTACAACAAGTAATTATTTGGAGAAAACATTTAAAAATAATAATCTTATATTATCATCTAATATTTATTTATATACAACTGAAATGACAATAAGTTTAATAAAAGAAGGAGTAGGCGTTGGATGGGTATTAAGAAATTGTGTAAAAAGTGAACTTGAAAATAATGAATTGTATGAAATTCCAATAAAAATGGATTTGCCAAAAATTGAATTTAGTCTTGCTTATGATAAAAAAACAATAAATAAAACAGCTTTAGAATTTGCTAATTTTATTATATCAAGTGTAAGTAATATATAGTTATAAAAATTTTTTATATTTCATATAAATGTATTTAATTTTTATAAATTTTTTTTATGTTATGTATAAATAATAAGTATTTGCTTATTATTTTTTTTAATTGTATGATTAATTTGAAAGGAGGATAAATAAAAATGAAAGAAAAAATAAAATTACCATTAGATAAAACTTTATTAAAAAATGAAGAATTAAAAAACAAAAAAAGTGCTGAAAAAGGAGAATTTAAAATGAAAAATGAAAAGCCAAAACATGAGTTAATACATGGGCCAATGCTAGTAGATGAAAGACCAAATCATGAATTAGCTGATAAACTAAAATTATTTGATGAAAAAGGAGAATTAATTATTAATGTATGTGCTAATAAAAAAGATTTATTAAAACTAAAAAGTATATTAATTGAATTTAAAAATGAAAACTTATTTGAAAAGGAGATAACAAATGATGAACCAAAAAGAATTGTCAGAAGATAGATTCATCTTGGAAAGTGAGATAGATGAAATTTTATTGAAAAAATTGAAAGAAATGAAATTAGAACTTAATAATAATATAGTAACTTCTGTAAAAAAAGAACACCCATTATCATTTAATAAACATCAAATATCTGAAAAGCCCTTGCCACCAAAACCAAAATTATTTGAACTTTTGAATATTAATGATGATTTTGCAATATTAATCGATATATTTCAAAATGAATATACGGCAGAAGCAACAATAAAAGCTTTAAAAGAAAGTCCAGCAGAAATTCAAATAATTGCTAAGCTTATTATTAATTTATATGAAAAAATTGACAGAGTTTATGGAGAATAGTTAATGGAGTTAGGAATAAGATTTTCATCACCGACCCTTGATGATAAAGATTATAAACTATTGTCTGATTTATTTGGATTAAGAATGGATGAAACAATTGAAATAATTGAAAATGCACCTTGTGAAATTTCTATTATTGTAAGTTTATTGCAAAAAATATTAGAAAAGACAAAGCAGATATAAAATATGAATTTAATGAGTGTGATAGATGAAATTGGTATATTTGAAGTTAATTCACAACTCGAGAAATATATTAATAATAAAGATGTATTATATGATATTTCTAAATGTATACCGGTTTCATCAAATTCATTTTCTAAAAATGTAGTGAATGAATTTGTAATAAAATTATTAAACTTACAAAAGAAAAATATAATGCTTTTATCAAATGAAATTTTTGCATTAGAAAATCTGTTAGAATATAAAGGTTATTTTAATAATATAATAGTTGTATTGTCTGGAAATTTGAATAAAGAGCAAAAAGAAAATATAATAAAGAATTCTCCAAATAAAGATGTTATAAAATACATTAATGAATTGGAATATCCAACATTGATTAAACCAAAGGATTCAGTAATAATTTTGTTTGGATATAGAAGTGGCGATAAATGTTTATTAACAAAAAATAGCTATAGAAGTTTGGAAATATATAAAAATTTTCTGGGAGATAAAATATTTGTATCTTGTTTTAAAGAAAGTGTTAATACAAGACCAAAAGGATGGATTTCTGTAAATGTGGAAAAATATTTTACAAGGGTTATTTAGATGAAAAACGAAAAAAATAATATAGGAGGCTTTCTTTTAATAGTTTTAATTTATGTGATGGGAACGATAATTGCTTTAACAAATGCTGTTTCATTGAACGCTGTTATGAAAAATTATCAATATAATGTTTTAATTATTCTTATTGTTATGGAGTTATTCACAAATTTAATTTTAAGTACTGGAATAATGGAATTATTATCAATAAAATTGGCAGTATTGTCAAAAGGAAATAAAAAATTGATTTTAATTTTATTCGGATTACTAATGTTTTTTATTTCAGCATTTTTGAATAATATAACCGCTGTCATGATGATTTTACCTATTGTATTTGTTTTATTAAAAACAATTGGTGTTAATAAAAAGTATCTAAATTTATTTTTTGCAATGATATTAGCGATGTCAAATACAGGTGGTGCTTCTTCACCAATTGGAGATTTTCCTGCTATTGTTATTATGAATAGTGGTATAACTTCTTTTTTGGGATATTTAGTTAGAGCTTTTCCAATGTTTCTATTGACGTCAATTTTATTAATAATGTGGTGGAATAGAAAAGTAAAAGATGATAAATCAAAACTTTATTATAGGCAATTGTCAATAGATTTATTAAAAAGTCGTTACAAAAATTTAATAGTAAAAAAAGATGTTTTATTTGGATTATTAATAATATTTTTATTCATGTTTATTGGATGGAGTTTCGTGCCACAAAATTTAATTCCATCAGAGTTAATCGCAGTATTAGGTTATGTAATAGCAATGTTTTATTGTAAATTAAAGAAGATTAATATATATCAAAAGATTGACTTTAAACCGATATTAACAATAAGCTCATTTTTATATTTAGCAGAAGTGGTGTCTAGTATTGGAATATTAAATGATATAGCTTCATATTTGCAAATGAATATAGTAAATCAAAAATATTTAATGATTGTTATAATGCTCATAACTTCACTTGTTTCAGGATTATTTGGAGCAGGGCCAGCAACAAGTGCAATGATGCCTGTTATAATTAATTTATGCTCTAAAACTTTTGTATTGCAAGCTGATTGGGTAGCTATAGCATATGCTGCTTCTATATGCGCAGGAAGTTCATTGTTTATGTGGTCAGCTACTGCAGGTTTTATATTATCAAAAGAAATTAATTCTGCTAATATATTAGATGAAGAAAACTCAAAAAAAATTAATTGGAATATCATTGATTATTTAAAGTATGGCATTCAAAATTACATTATACAGATAGTTGTAGCAATAATTATAATATGGTTTGTTCTATAGCCTTAAAAAAAGAAGAGTTTTTAAAAGGAACGTTATATTTACTTTTAAAAACTCTTTTATATATTAAAATTAATCTGAATAATTATCAAAATAATGTTGAATTAAAACAACTGGTGTACCTTTATCTCCTGAACCTGATGTTAAATCTGCTAAAGAACCAAGAAGGTCAGTATATCTTCTTGGCGTAGTACCTAAAGATACATTTTTACCTACTAAATTTTTATTTTTATTTTTAATTTCTTCAGTTAATGCTTTATTTAATTTTTCGCCATTTAATGAATTATATTTATTATCTGCTAAATATTTAAGCTTTAATTCATTTGGTGTTCCTTCTAGACCTTTTGTATAAAAAGGAGATACAACGGGATCAGCAAGTTCCCATATTTTACCAACTGGATCTTTAAAAGCACCATCACCATATACCATTACTTCAATATTTTTATTAGTTTTTTCTTTTAACATTTCTTGTATTTCGTAAACAAGTTTTTCTCCATCTTTAGGAAATAATTTTAAAGTTTCATCTGTAGCCATATTAGAACCTAATAAACCATATTTAGGATTAAAACCACTTCCATTTATACTTTCTGTTAAAATATCATCAGTACCATAAACGCTTTTAGCACCATTGTTTTTTAGTATTTCTTTAGTTCTTTGTCTATTATGTATATTACATACTAAAACATCTTTAGTATAATTAAGTATTTCAAGAGGATTAGTTGTAAATACATATTCAATTTCACAGTTTTCCCTTTCACAAACATCTCTAAAATATTTTACATAATCAACACCCGTAAATATATGTGTTGCTTCTTTAAAATAATTTCTATATTCTTTTTCATTTAATACATCAGTAAAGGGATTTAAATTATTTTCATAAACTAAATTTGGATCAAATAAACAATTACCAACTTCATCATCAGGATAACTTAATAACATAGTAATTTTATCCATTGCTCTTGCAATTCCTTTTAAAATTAATGAAAATCTATTTCTACTAACAGGAGTAGGTAAAACAAGTCCTATATGATTTGTATGAAATTTTCTTTTAATATCATAACAAATATCATCCATATTAACATAATTATTTTCACATCTTGCTACAACTGATTCAGTTATAGCAACAACATCCTTATCATTGAAAGAAAAATTTCCTTCAGTACTCGCATCAAGTAGTGAATTTACTACCACTTCTTTTAAATTCATGTTTTTAGTAATAATTGGAGTTTTAATCCCCCTTACTACTGTTCCTATATGTTTCATATTACACCTCACATTATAATTATATAATATATATTCTTTTTATGAAAGAAAAACTTTGAATATATTAATTTTATGTTATACTAATACGTAAGAAAGAAGGATTTTTTATGAGTAAGTTTTCTAATATGTTATTTATGATTGATTTATTAAATACAGGTAATAAATATTCAATAAAAGAATTATCACAAAAACTAGGTGTAACTGAAAGAATGATTAGATATTATAAAGAAGAATTAGAAAATAATGGTATTTTTATCGAATCATTTAAGGGCCCTAATGGAGGATACTTTATGCTTGATAGAGTTAAAAATTATATTTCTTTTAATAAATATGATGTTCAGTTACTTGAAAATATATCTGAAGTATTAGAAAAGAGTAGCTTTCCTTTTATGAAATCTTATAAAGATTTATTAGAAAAAGTAAAAAATATGTATTCTATCGCAGAAGAAAAAAGTAAGTTTATCATAGATATAAAATCTCTTGATAATAATGAAATCTTTAATATAGTAAAATCCTCTATAAAAAAACAAGAAGCAATTAATATAGAATATAGAAATATCGATGGTACGATAAGCAAAAGAACTATTCATCCACTTCAACTTTTTAATTATAAAGATATAAATTATGTAACAGCTTATTGTGAATTAAGAAAAGATATAAGGCATTTTGAAATAGAAAGAATAGAAAATATTGAATAGTAAAGACAAAATATTTCCTTTATACTTGTTATAATTAAATTATAAATTAAGTGTAAAGGAGGAAAATAAATGAATGAGAAATACACTTTTATAGATTTAGATGGGGTTATATTAGATTCACAAGAAAGAATGCTTGAAAAAAAGAAAGAAGCAGGTTTTTTAAATCATGATGATCCTACTGAATTTGATAATTATTTTAAAATTGTTGATGATCTAGTAGGTGAATGGGATTATATACTTGGTGAGGCCAAACCAATTAATAATTCAATAGAAATAATAAAAGAATTAGAATCAATGAAAAAAAGAATAGCTATTTTGACTAAAATAAATACATTAAAGGAAATGAAATTAAAAGTAGAAATATTAAGAGATAAACAAAATATATATGTTCCAATAATTTTTGTTCCACCAGGTATTGAAAAACATGAAATAGTTATTCCAAACGGACAAATCTTAATTGATGATTCAAGAAGAAATATTTATGGTTGGAATAATCATTGTGGAAATGGGATATTATTTAATAAAAATATTGAATGTTCTACACATGATACTGTAAATAGTTTAGAATTTCTGTTAAAAAGATAATTATTCTTCTAATGCTATGAAATTATATTTTTATAAAGGTAATTTATAAAATATAATAGAGTAATTAAAATTTTTATATAAAAATTTAATACATTGACAATTGTATCATATATGATTATAATATTCTAAAAAGGTGTAATTAGATGATGTGAGTTTATAGTGTTCTCATAAAAAAACTAAATATTAATAAGGAGGAGATATAACATGAAAGAAAAATATTTAAAGAAAAATACTAAAAAAGTTATTTTACTTGCTAATTCGTGTTGTACAAGTGGTAGTTGGAAATAATCCAACTACCACAAAATTATGATATGATAGTTGAAACAGAAAATGAAATATATGAAACTGAATTAGAATTGCTACAAATAGAAATTACTGGTTGCTGTAATATGAAATGTAAGCATTGCAGAGCAGCATTTCAACCTAAGAATTATATATCGCTTGAACAGGCAAATAAAATATTTGATTTTGCCAATTCTGTAAAATCTGAAAATTTTAAACTTAATTTATCAGGTGGGGAGCCATTTATGCATCCTAAATTATATGATATATTAAAATTAGCCGTAGAAAAAGGAATTAATGAAGTTGTAATTACGTCAAATGCTTCGTTAATTACTGATGATTGGTTAAAAAAATTAAGTGAATTGAAATTTAAGTTTTTGTGCATTCAAGTTAGTATGGATAGTGTAGATGAGAATGAACATGATAAGTTTAGAAATTATCAAGGCGCATTTAAAAAATGTAATGAAGTATTGGAGAAAATAGAAAATTATTCTAATATTAATTCTTCAATAAGAATGACTGTTACTAAGGATACTATTGAACAGGTAGATAAGATGATAGAGTACGCAGTGTTAAAAAAATGCAAAATTTTAGGAATAAGTTCTGTGATTCCTTTTGGAAAAGCTCAAGATGGGAATTTATCTTTTAAAAATCACGAAAAAATGAAATTAATGGATTTAATTATAAATAAGAGAGAGCAATACAATGATAAGATAGAAATAGTAACTGAAGATCCATTAAAATTTCCTATGTTATATGATAAAAATAAATTAAATTTTAATATTGATATTACGGATTCATGTGTTTTTGGTGGATGTACTGCAGGAATTAGTAGTTTAAACATTAATTCTGATGGAAGTGTTACCCCATGCTCAATGATGGATGAATTGGTATTTAATATAAATGATTGCAATGATGTTGATGAAATGATACAAAAATACCAAAACAGTGAGATAATAAAAAAATTATTTTCAAAAAAATATTTGGGTAAATGTGGTAATTGTTATTTAAAACAGATTTGTGGTGGGTGTAGGGCTGTAGCTAAAGCATATACTGATAATTTTATGGGTTCTGATTTGAGTTGCTGGAGGAAAAATGAAAAATTATGATTCACATATTCATATTGGAACTTATGAAGAAAATAAAATAATAATACAGAACTCAGAGTATAAAAATAAATACAAATTATATAGCTTAATCAATCCTGAAATGATCAATATGCAAGAAGAATATACAAAAATGTTAGATGACTTTTTTGCAATCCCTTTGTTTTTTAAGGAAACCAATATAGAAAGATGTAATCAATTTGTAATAAATTATTGTAAAACAAATAATAAAGGTATTCCAGCTTTATTGATTGATAAAAATGATAAGTTTATTGGAGATTATAGTGTTTTATTGTTTAAAGAACATTTTTTAGTTAATGATTTTTTGGATTGGCGAGATAGAAGTAAGTTTTATGATTTTTTAAATGATAACGAAGGATATTTATTAATTCATTGTAAAGATAAAATTAGAGTTGAATATATCAAAAATTTATTGATAAATTTTCCAAAGATGAATATAATTATTGCACATTTAGGAAGAGATACATATGAAATGACAGAATTTATTAGAAATATTTTACTAGCTTTTGCAAAAAATGATAATGTATTATTTGATATATCAACAATTCATAATGTTAATAATATCTTATATGCATTAAATATTGTTGGTGAAGATAGAATACTATATGGAAGTGATTTTCCATTTGAGTATGAGAGTGTAGAAGAAATTTATTCTTTAAAAAAGAAGTTATTGAATGGTCTGAATAATAATGAACACATTTTTGTAAAAAATTTTGAAAAATAACATTTTCATATATACATAAAAAATCCCCAG
>OGRO01001980.1_pt1 | contig 16794 bp, 19 predicted proteins | sample 1553451 | NCBI WGS metagenome assembly OGRO01 (sample SAMEA2580021, study PRJEB22360) | human gut metagenome
AACTCGCGGCAGATATGGACTTCGGCGTTATGTTGTGACAGAATGGATAGCAAACGTTCCACATGAGCCGATTTCTTGGCTTGATAAGTGTTTCCGAAAAGGGCGAATTTCATTGGGCGTATATTCATTAGTTAATTTTATAAATCTTTTGTTTGTCAAAATGGACCAGGTTTTAATAAAACCTGCTAACTTTGCACATCAGAACTGCAAAGATAATAATATATTGCCAAGATGACAAAGTTAAGTGTAAATATAAACAAGGTAGCCACCTTGCGTAATGCCCGGGGAGGCAACAATCCGGACGTGGTGAAAGTAGCCTTGGACTGTGAGGCGTTTGGTGCGGAAGGTATCACTGTACATCCTCGTCCCGATGAACGGCATATCCGCCGCAGCGATGTGTACGAACTTCGTCCGTTACTTACCACAGAGTTTAATATTGAAGGGTATCCCGCACCGGAGTTCGTTGACCTGGTACTGAAAGTGAAACCTCATCAAGTAACGCTGGTGCCCGATGCGCCCGATCAAATTACGTCTAATGCCGGATGGGATACCAAGGCCAATCTTTCTTTCCTTACCGAACTGATGGATACGTTCGGACAGGCAGGCATTCGTACCTCTATCTTTGTCGGTACGGACAAGGAGATGATAGAATATGCCGCCAAGGCGGGGGCCGACCGGGTGGAACTTTATACGGAACCATACGCTACGATGTACCCTCAGAATCCCGAAGTGGCCATTGCTCCTTTTATAGAAGCGGCGAAGGTGACACGTAGCCTGGGGATGGGACTGAATGCAGGTCATGACCTTAGTCTGGTAAATCTGAAATATATGCATACGCATATTCCTTGGCTGGACGAGGTGTCTATCGGTCATGCATTGATAAGCGATGCGCTTTATATGGGATTAAAACAAACTATTGAAGAATATAAAAATTGTCTTCGTTCATGATGAATATCACTTTATTGGCTGCACAGGCGGCTTTGGCGGATACCCTTGCCGGGGGTAACCCCACATTGACACCCGTTTCGGGGGAGGCTCAGATGAGCCTTTGGGATATGGCGGTAAAAGGCGGATGGATCATGCTTGTGCTGGCTCTGCTGTCCGTTGCGTGTTTTTATATCTTTTTTGAACGTCTTGCTTACATTCGCAAGGCTGGTAAGGAAGACCCTTTGTTTATGGAACGTATCCGGGATTATATTCGTACCGGAGAGGTGAAATCGGCCATCAATTATTGCCGTATTACTAATACGCCTTCTGCCCGGATGATTGAAAAAGGGATTTCGCGTATGGGACGTCCCGTCGCCGATGTGCAGGCAGCCATAGAGAATGCCGGAAACATTGAAGTGGCAAAATTGGAAAATGGCTTCCCCGTCATCGCTACGGTTTCGGGTGGTGCTCCCATGCTTGGCTTTTTAGGAACAGTGACTGGTATGGTGCGCGCTTTTTGGGAGATGGCCAATGCCGGAAATAATATTGATATTACATTGCTGTCAGGAGGTATCTACGAGGCGATGATTACTACTGTAGGTGGTCTTATAGTAGGTATTGCAGCCATGTTTGCTTATAATTATCTGGTGGTACGTGTGGATAAGGTAGTTGGCCAGATGGAAGCCCGTACCATGGATTTTATGGATCTGCTGAATGAACCGGTTCAAAAATAAAAATATATGGCGTTAAAAAGAAGACAAAAAATATCACCCAATTTCAGTATGGCGTCTATGACAGACCTCATATTCCTGTTGCTGATATTTTTCATGATTACCTCTACTATGGTGTCACCCAATGCCATTAAGGTATTGCTTCCGCAAGGCAGGCAGCAGACTTCGGCGAAACCACTTACACGGGTAATTATAGACAAGAATCTGAACTTCTATACCGCTTTCGGTAATGAAGATGAAATGCCGATAGACTTGGAAGAACTGCCCGCATTCCTGCAAAGGTGTGCCGAGAAAGAACCCGATATGTATGTGGCCCTTTATGCGGATGAGGTTGTGCCTTACCGTGAAATAGTAAGGGTACTGAACATTGCTAATGAAAATCATTTCAAGATGGTGTTGGCTACACGTCCGCCTGAGAAGAAACGTTAAGCTGTAAGCATGAAGAAAAATAAGATAACAGGACTGATTGGTACGGCTGTACTGCATATTCTTCTCCTAATCCTGCTGTTGGTGATTGCTATCCGTCGCCCTCAGGCTCAGGAAGAAGGGGGTGTCCCTGTTATGCTGGGAAATACGGAACTTTCTCAAGGAAATGCCGATCCTTATACGCTGACGGATGTGGATATAATGAATGAGCCCGAGGCTCCGGCTCCCGATATATCCGAACCCGAAATGGTTTCTCCCGTCGAAACAAAAGAGGAAATCATCACGCAAACAGAAGAGGAAACGGTGACAGTCCCCAAAAAGGAACCTAAAAGAGAAATTCCTAAAAAAGAAAAGCCCAAGAAGGAGACTCCTAAAAAGGACGTACCGAAAAAGGAGCCGGTAAAGCCGAAAGAGAAGACTGAGGCCGAGAAGCGTGCTGAAGCAGAAAAAGCAGCGGCTGAGAAGAAAGCGGCAGCCGAAAGAGCGGCAGCGGAAGCGGCGGCGAAGAAGATAGCCGGTGCTTTCGGAAAAGGAACTCAAATGGGAAATAAAGGAACCGGTACTACAGGCTTCGGTTTGGAGGGTAGCCCGACGGGAAACTCTTCGGAAGGGAAATCCAGCGGAGTGGGCGGTTACGGAACATTTGACCTCAATGGACGTTCTTTGGGTAGTGGCGGTTTGCCGATGCCTGTCTATAATGTGCAGGATGAGGGACGGGTGGTAGTGACTATTACCGTAAATCCCGCAGGACAGGTGATAAGTACTAGTATCAACAAACGTACCAATACAGTAAACGCTTCGTTGCGGAAGGCGGCGGAAGAGGCTGCCCGTAAGGCACGCTTTAACCAAGTGGACGGAGTGAATAACCAGACAGGTACTATTACATATTACTTTAAACTGAAGTAGCTTATGAAAACAATTTATGTATTTTTGGCAGAAGGCTTCGAGGAAGTGGAGGCACTGACCCCGGTAGATGTGTTGAGACGTGCAGGTTTGCCTGTAAAGACCGTTTCTATAACAGGTGTGCTGACCGTAAACGGTGCGCATGGTGTTCCGGTAGTAGCCGATATGGTGTTTGAAGAAGTAAAAGAAGAGGATGCGGAAATGATTGTATTGCCCGGCGGTCTGCCTGGAGCGACAAATCTGGATGCTCACGAAGGTTTGGGCAAGTTAATTATGACATTTGCTGAAGCGGGACGTCCGTTGTCTGCCATCTGTGCCGCTCCGTTGGTATATGGAAAGCGTGGTTTGTTGAAAGGTAAGAAAGTAACTTGCTATCCGGGATTCGAAAAGTATCTGGAAGGTGCTGAGTATACGGCCGCTTTGGTAGAGAAAGACGGTAATTTTATTACTGGTAAAGGTCCCGGTGCCGCTATGGCATTCTCATTTGCTATTGCTGGGAAATATGTCGGTGCGGAAAAGGTGGCAGAATTGAAGCAAGGGATGATGATTGCAGAATGAACAGGCATGTCATTATAGTTGCAGGAGGCAAAGGGTTGCGTATGGGAGGGGATATTCCCAAACAGTTTTTGCCTGTAGGGGGCAAACCTGTGTTGATGCGTACCATAGAGGCTTTTTACGCTTTTGATTCTTCTATACATATTATATTAGTTCTTCCGGTGAGCCAGCGGGCTTACTGGAAAGATCTTTGTGAAACGCATCATTTTGCTTTGCGTCATGATATTGCCGATGGGGGCGAGACCCGTTTCCATTCTGTAAAGAATGGATTGGCATACGTGAGGGGAGAAGGCTTGGTAGGTGTTCATGATGGCGTGCGTCCTTTTGTTTCCCGGGAAGTGATAGCCGGATGTTATGAGGCGGCGCAGACTAAGCAAGCGGTCATTCCTGTAATTGATGTGGTGGAAACCGTGCGTCATCTTACGAAGCCGGGAAGTGAAACGGTTCCGCGTAATGACTATAAACTGGTTCAGACTCCTCAGGTCTTTGAAGTGCAGTTGTTGAAAGAGGCATATCAACAGGAATATACGGATGCCTTTACTGATGATGCTTCTGTAGTGGAGGCGATGGGCAGGGAGGTCTGTCTGGTACAGGGAAATAGAGAAAATATTAAATTAACCACCCCTTTTGATTTGAAAATAGCGGAAGTCTTAATTTGAAATGTTCGATATCACTACGCGTGACATAAAATATTTGCAAGGAGTAGGCCCGCAGCGTGCAACCGTCTTGAACAAGGAATTAAATCTGTTTTCCTTGCATGATTTGTTGTACTATTTTCCATATAAATATGTAGACCGCAGCCGCCTTTATTACATTCATGAAATAGACGGCAATATGCCTTATATCCAGTTGAAAGGCGAAATCCTCAGTTTTGAGACTTTGGGTGAGGGAAGACAGCGCAGACTTGTCGGTCATTTTTCTGATGGTACGGGCATCATTGATTTAGTCTGGTTTCAAGGAATTAAATATCTGTTAGAGCACTATAAAACCAAGACAGAGTATATTGTCTTTGGTAAACCAACCGTATTCAATGGTCGTATCAATGTGGCTCATCCCGATATGGATCCTTCAGGCGAACTTACCTTATCTACGATGGGGTTGCAGCCTTATTATAACACAACGGAAAGGATGAAGCGCGGTTTCTTGAACTCTCATGGGCTGGAGAAGTTGATGAAGAATGCGCTTGCCCTGCTACAGGAACCTCTTGCTGAAACATTGCCTCCTCAGTTAGTAGAGGAGCATCATTTAATGTCTTTGGATGAGGCCATCCGTAATATTCATTTCCCCAAGAATCCCGAATTGCTGCGGAAGGCCCAATATCGTTTGAAGTTTGAAGAGCTGTTCTATGTGCAGCTCAATATTCTACGTTACAGTAAAGACAGGCAGCGTAAATATCGGGGCCTGCGTTTTGAACGGGTGGGTGAGATCTTTAATACTTTTTATTCACAGAATCTTCCTTTTGAACTGACCGGAGCGCAAAAACGGGTGATAAAGGAGATAAGAAAAGATATGGGAAGCGGACGGCAGATGAACCGTTTGCTGCAAGGTGACGTGGGAAGTGGGAAAACATTGGTGGCCTTGATGTCCATGCTCATCGCACTGGATAATGGCTATCAGGCATGTATGATGGCTCCTACAGAGATTCTTGCCGCCCAACATTATGAAACTATTCGGAAATTCCTGTTTGGCATGGATGTGCGCGTGGAACTTTTAATGGGATCTGTCAAAGGAAAGAAGCGTGAGAAGATATTGAGGGATTTACTGACGGGGGATGTTCAGATTCTTATAGGCACGCATGCCGTTTTGGAAGATACTGTGGGCTTTTCTTCTTTGGGAATGGTGGTTATAGACGAACAACATCGTTTCGGGGTGGCTCAGCGTGCCAAGTTATGGAGTAAGAATGTTTGTCCACCTCATGTGCTGGTCATGACGGCTACCCCTATTCCCCGTACCTTGGCTATGACACTGTATGGTGATCTTGATGTATCAGTTATTGACGAATTGCCGCCGGGCCGTAAACCCATCCAGACTATCCATCAGTTTGACAATCGTCGCGCCAGTCTTTATGCCTCCATTCGCAAACAGATAGAAGAAGGGCGGCAAATCTATATTGTTTATCCTTTGATAAAAGAGAGTGAGAAAATGGATATCAAGAATCTGGAAGAGGGGTATGAACTGATTTGTGCGGAATTTCCCGATTGCCAGGTCAGCAAGGTGCATGGTAAGATGAAACCGGCGGAGAAAGATGCCGAGATGCAGCGTTTTGTCAGTGGTGATACTCAGATTATGGTGGCCACTACAGTGATTGAGGTCGGGGTGAATGTCCCGAATGCCTCGGTGATGGTCATTGAAAACGCCGAACGTTTCGGACTTTCACAATTGCATCAGTTACGTGGCCGTGTGGGGCGTGGCGCCGACCAGTCTTATTGTATTCTGGTCACCACTTACAAACTGACCGAAGAAACTCGCAAGCGGCTTGAAATAATGGTACAGACCAATGATGGTTTCGAGATAGCGGAAGCCGATTTGAAGTTGCGCGGTCCCGGTGACTTAGAGGGAACCCAGCAGAGTGGTGTCGCTTTTGACTTGAAGATAGCCGATATTGCCCGTGACGGTCAATTATTGCAATATGTCCGTGATGTGGCAAATCGTATTGTAGATGAAGACCCCACAGGGACTCGTCCGGAAAATGCTATTCTTTGGCGGCAATTGCAAGCATTGCGTAAAACAAATATAAATTGGGCGGCTATTTCTTAGTTTATGTTACTACATTGTTAAAAATAAAGATATATGTTGCATAACATATTTGCGATGTTTTCTCCCTGTTTATAGAGGTTACAGGGTATTTTACCGGGATTTTGTATATAACTTATATAAAAAAAGAGTTAAAGAAGTACCTTGTTTCTCAAGGAAAATCTCTATCTTTGGGAGAATTTTTGAAAAGAAGCACAGTATTAACCTTAAATGAACCGAATATTATGATGGAAAAAACGCTGGTTATTTTGAAACCTTGTACTCTGCAGAGGGGGTTGGTAGGTGAGATTACTAATAGATTTGAAAGGAAAGGTCTGCGTTTAGCCGGAATGAAAATGGTTCAGTTAACGGATGAAGTGCTTAGCGAACATTACGCTCATGTAAGTTCAAAGCCGTTCTTTCAGCGCGTGAAAGATGCAATGATGGTTTGTCCTGTTATTGTATGCTGCTTTGAAGGTGTGGACGCTGTCCAAGTAGTGAGAACATTAACCGGTCCTACTAACGGACGTCTGGCGGCTCCTGGAACTATCCGTGGAGATTACAGCATGAGCTTTCAGGAGAATATAGTTCATGCTTCCGATTCGCCGGAAACCGCTGAAGTGGAACTTAAACGATTTTTTAAACCAGATGAGATATTCGAGTATAAACAAGCTGTGTTCGGCTCCCTTTATGCTAATGACGAATATTAAAAGAAAAACCAAAAAAACGGATGATTTTGAAATGTGTTAAAGTAGTCGCAGCGGCAGCCTTCGCCCTAGTCAGCCTGAATGTGTCAGGACAGGATCTGTTGGCACGCCAGGCACCTATCGACCGAAAATTGAAAGCAGTAGATTCTGTTGCATTGATTCGTCAGATAAAGGCGGAAAAGTCAGCTTATCCTGCATATAGTCTCTATCCTAATTGGAGTAACGAGCGTGTACACGCTTATGGTAATACTGTTACTATTCCTGATACATTCCGTATTGATATGACCGGTTTCCGTATGCCGACAGAACACACAAAAATAACTTCTAAATTTGGTCCCCGTCGTCGTCGTATGCACAATGGATTGGATATAAAAGTATATATAGGTGATACGATCCGTGCAGCTTTCAGTGGAAAGGTGCGTATGGTGAAGTATGAACGTCGCGGATATGGAAAATATGTAGTGATTCGTCACGAGAATGGGTTGGAGACTGTCTATGGTCACTTGTCAAAGCAGATTGTGGATGAGAATCAGTATGTAGAAGCAGGAGAACCTATCGGATTGGGTGGAAATACCGGGCGTTCTACTGGATCACATCTTCATTTTGAAACCCGTTTCTTGGGACAGGCCATTAATCCGGCACTTTTATTTGATTTTGAAAAACAGGATATTGTAGCCGATTCTTATTTGTTTAGAAAAGGTAATAACAGATACCAGCGTAACACGAATAGTAAGAACGTGAATTTGTTGGCTTCATCAGATGGTACTATCCGTTACCATAAGGTAAGAAGTGGAGATACATTGAGCCGCATTGCACAGAAAACAGGTACATCTATTGATGCTTTATGCAAGTTGAACCATATTACCCGTAGAACTATTCTTCGTCCGGGACAAGTGTTAAGATGTTCTTAAGCTTTAGTTAATTAAGAAATACAAAATAGGGCGGGAAAGAGTATTCTTTTCCGCCTTTTTGTTTACGCTTAAGCAGAAAAATGCGTAACTTTGCCGTCTAATCATAGAGTGTGATGAAAGATACGAAACAACAATTTGAACATGTAATAGCTGTCTGCCGTGATTTGTTTGCGAAAAAACTGCACGATTACGGCGCAGCATGGCGTATCATGCGCCCTTCATCTGTTACCGATCAGATATTTATCAAGGCAAACCGCATCCGTAGTATTGAAATCAAAGGGGTGACGATGGTAGATGAAGGTATCCGTTCGGAGTTTATCGCTATTGTGAATTATGGAATAATCGGCCTGATCCAATTGGAGCTGGGATATGCTGATACGGATGATATGACTGAAGAACGTGCTTTGGAATTGTATGACCGGTATGCCAAACAGGCATTGGAACTGATGCTGGCCAAGAATCATGATTATGACGAAGCATGGCGCAGCATGCGTGTCAGTTCGTATACTGATTTGATTTTGATGAAAATCTATCGTACCAAGCAGATTGAAGGTCACGATGGAGCCACATTGGTATCAGAGGGCATTGATGCCAACTATATGGATATGATTAATTATTCTGTATTCGGATTGATCAAGTTGGAATTTGGAGAGTAAACAGTTACATAGTATCATTGGAATCTGGACAAATGCCTGCCGCTTTTTGCTGGCGGTAGTATTTATATTTTCCGGTTTTGTCAAAGCGGTAGATCCGCTGGGTACCCAATATAAAATTCAGGATTATTTGGAGGCTTTCGGTTGGGCTGCTTCGGTGCCTGCCTTTCTTCCGTTTCTGGCGTCTATATTGCAGGCAATGGTTGAGTTTTGTTTAGGAGTATATCTTTTGTTTGGTATCCGCAGAAGAATGACAACCTTGTTTGTTGTGCTTATCATGGGGGTGATGACTCCGCTCACTTTATGGTTGGCTCTTTCCAATCCGATATCGGATTGTGGATGTTTCGGCGATGCTGTGACTTTGACTAATTGGGAAACTTTTGGGAAGAATGTATTTTTGTTGATAGCTGTGGCTTCCGTTTTTAAATGGGGAAACCGTATAACTCCTTTGGTGACCAAACGTTTCGATTGGTTGGTGGCTATGTATGCGTTTCTCTATATTTCGGGGATGACTTTGTATTGCTACCGTGAGTTGCCTGTCTTTGATTTCCGCCCTTATCATATCGGGGCAGATATACGTAAAGGGATGGAAATTCCGGAAGGAGCGAAGCCTACTGTTTATGAAACTCGTTTTATTCTTCAAAAAAATGGAGTGGAGAAAGAATTTACATTAGAAAATTATCCCGATAGCACATGGACTTTTGTAGATTCCCAAACGATGGTGAAGGAACAAGGATACGAACCGCCTATTCATGACTTTTCTATTATTCGTCAAGAAGATGGGGAAGATATAACCGATGAAGTACTGGATGATGATAATTATACTTTTCTGTTGGTGGCGCATCAGCTGAGCCAGGCGGATGATAGTACCATTGACCTGATAAATGAACTGTATGATTATAGTGTGGAGCATGGATATCAATTCTATTGTCTTACTTCATCACCCGATAGTGACATTGAAGACTGGCAGGAGCGTACGGGAGCCGAGTATCCTTTTTGCCTGATGGATGACATTACACTGAAAACCATGATACGCTCTAATCCTGGACTGATGTTGCTGAAGAACGGAGTAGTTATAAACAAGTGGAGTGTGAATAGTCTGCCTGATGAATATGTGCTGACCGACAGGCTGGAAAAATTGCCCTTGGCACAAATCAATGAAAAGACTTTCAGTCATAAAGTGGTGCTGGTATTGGCATGGTTTGTCTTCCCGTTGTTGTTTTTCAGCATGGTGGATGTCATTTGGGAGCATTTTCATAGGAAAAAGAAATTGAAAGAGAATCGAACAAAATAATTTCATTAACCCTTTAATAAAATAAACAAAATGAGAAAAAACATTGTTGCAGGAAACTGGAAAATGAACAAGAACCTTCAGGAAGGTATTGCTCTGGCAAAAGAATTGAATGAAGCTTTGGCTGTTGACAAACCTAATTGTGATGTAGTAATCTGTACTCCGTTTATTCACTTGGCTTCTATTACTCCTATTGTTAACAAGGCTGTAATTGGTGTAGGTGCAGAAAACTGTGCAGATAAAGTATCAGGTGCATATACCGGTGAGGTTTCTGCTGAAATGGTTGCTTCTACAGGTGCTGAATATGTAATCCTGGGTCACTCAGAACGTCGTGCTTACTATCACGAAACAGTAGAAATTCTGGAAGAAAAAGTTAAATTGGCTTTGGCTAATAATTTGAAGCCGATCTTCTGCATCGGTGAGGTATTGGAAGAGCGTGAAGCTAACAAACAAAATGAAGTAGTTGCTGCTCAGTTGGCATCGGTATTCTCTTTGTCTGCTGAAGATTTTAGTAAGATTATCCTGGCTTACGAACCGGTTTGGGCTATTGGTACAGGTAAGACTGCTACTGCTGAACAGGCTCAGGAAATCCACGCGTTTATCCGTTCTTTGATTGCTGACAAGTATGGTAAAGAAGTTGCTGATAATACTTCAATCCTTTATGGTGGCAGCTGCAAGCCTTCTAATGCTAAAGAATTGTTTGCTAACCCTGATGTAGACGGTGGTTTGATTGGTGGTGCTGCTTTGAAAGTTGTTGATTTCAAAGGCATTATCGATGCATTCAAATAATTAATTTCATCACAGATTACTCAAGCTTACACAGATAAAGAATCATAAAATCGTCTGTGGGAATCTGAGTAATCTGTGATGATTTACCTAAATTCATAAAACGACATGAGATACATTTTTATCCTACTCTTTTTAAGTCTCGGACTTTCCGCCTTGGCACAGCAGAACATAGTAGAAAGCTTGCAACGTAACCGTGCCGGAGAAGGTACTGTAACCATCCATCAAGATCCTAAAATAACAGGCTTGATTGGTAGTATCTATACAGGGAATGTTACGGGAGGTGAGCAGAAAATGTTGAAAGCCAGAGGGTATCGGGTTCAGGTCTATGCAGGAAATAATTCGCGTGTGGCTCGTAATGAAGCTAATAACGTGGCTACCAAGGTGAAAGAAGAGTTTCCCGATATGCCTGTCTATGCCTATTTCCAGCCTCCTCGTTGGCTGTGTCGTGTAGGTGATTTCCGCAGTATTGAGGAAGCGGATGCCGCTATGCGCCGTCTGAAGGCTACCGGTGTTTTTAAAGAAGTATCTATTGTTCGTGAACAAATTAATATTCCCCTGGACTAATAACATGGAAGAACTATTGCATCCCGAATGGTCAGCAGAGAAAATTGAACAGTTGAAAGGCCATTATCAGAGTATTTTATCGCTATTGGGTGAAGATGTAGAAAGAGAAGGATTGCTGAAAACTCCTGAGCGCGTAGCCAAAGCTATGCTGACATTGACACGCGGTTATGAACAAGATCCGCATGCCATTTTATTGGGAGCAAAATTCAAAGAAGAATATAGTCAGATGGTTATCGTGAAAGATATTGATTTCTTCTCTTTGTGCGAACACCATATGCTTCCGTTCTATGGAAAGGCACATGTTGCTTATATTCCCAATGGTTATATCACCGGTTTGAGTAAGATTGCCCGGGTAGTTGATGTGTTTTCTCATCGGTTGCAGGTACAGGAACGTATGACATTGCAAATAAAAGAATGTATTCAGGAAACTTTGAATCCGCTGGGAGTGATGGTAGTGGTCGAAGCCAAGCACATGTGCATGCAGATGCGCGGGGTAGAGAAACAAAATGCCATTACTACTACTTCTGATTTCACAGGTGCGTTTAATCAAGCCAAAACACGTGAGGAATTTATGGATTTGATACGGCATAACCGGTAAGGAGTTATGCCTCCTTTATTTTAATACTACCCGGTCTCCGGCACGCTTGGCCATAATTTTTTGTAATTCACTTAATTCTTTAAAGTGGGCCATGACTTCAAGGCATTTATCGGCATTGGCTGCTACTTCAGGCTTGTTCAATGCTTGCAGCGTATATTTCATATCTTCTTCTAAAATGGCAAGTTTGAAGTCGATAAGTTGGTGTGGTACTAGTTCGTGTAAGCGTTCTTCATCTTTGACCATCGCTTGTGAATTGCTTTTACTCAATTGGTAACGATCATTTATCATATCTGCTGCCAGCTTGCTGATTGTAGGGTCGGGATGAGCCAGAAAATAACGCTCTGCCGTGAAGTTGGAGTCATGCAGATGAGCTTCTGCCTCTGCTAGTATTTTCCGGTGCAACGGATTATGGAACTGTAATTCATCCTGTTTCAAATCCATGGAAATATATTCTATCACAGTGAGCGGAGTTTCCGTATTTTCTTCCGTTTCTACATAGCACATGACTTTCTCTCCGTGGCGTATCAAAGTTTGAAGCAGTAACTGTTCTTTTACATAAAAAACGTACTTTTCCCGTCCTTCTTGGGGAATATACGATTGATACCCCGCTTCTGCTTCTGCAGGAGGAAACGGAGGGGGAACATCATCATCTACTTCTATGGGGGGCATATCGGCAGGAGGTATGCTGCCGGCAGGAAAAGGTGCATCGGCAGAAGGCAGAGAGCCGATAGTGGCGGATGCGTCTTTTTCTTTCTTGATTTGTTCCAGATAGTTATCATCCCGTTGAAGCAGATGCTTTTTGATCTCGTCTAAAATAATTTGCTCGTTTACGTTCAAGAGGGTAGCACATTCTGTCAAGCAGGTATATCGAATTACTTTATCCGGAATCAGTCCGATACTTCGTGCCATGTCCGATATCAATCCGGCCCGTTTGATGGGGTCCCTTTGTGCATCTTTTAGTAAAAGGTTGGTCTTGAAACGGATAAAGTTCTCTTCGTGATCATCAATGTATTTTCTGAATTCCGTGGCATTGTGTTTTCTGGAAAAACTATCGGGATCATCTCCGTCAGGCAGAAGCAGCACTTTGATATTCATGCCTTCTGCAAGTAACATATCGATACCTCGGATGCTTGCTTTTATACCGGCTTCGTCACCATCATATAATAGGGTGATATTGGAGGTGAAGCGGTGTAGCAACCGGATTTGTTGTTCGCTCAATGCTGTACCCGAGTTGGCCACTACATTCTCCAGCCCGCATTGGTGCATGGCAATTACATCGGTGTATCCTTCTACCATGTAAACACAGTCGGCTTTTACAATGGCAGCTTTAGCCTGATAAATGCCATATAGTTCTTTTCGTTTACTGAAAATTTCGGATTCGGGCGAATTGACGTATTTTTGGTTTACTCCCTTGGTGCGGCTGTCCAGTACACGTCCACCGAAGCCAAGCACTTTTCCGCTGATGTTAAACCATGGAAATATCACACGTCCCCAAAAACGGTCGCGTAAACTGCCATCTTCTTTTTCGTAACATAGTCCGGTCTTGAGCAGAAATTCTTTTTTATATCCTTTTCGCATGGCTTCTTGTGCCAATGCGTCAGAAGCGGTAGTGCTGTATCCCAATTGGAATTTCTTGACAATATCGTCACGAATGCCCCGTTGGCGGAAATAAGACATGGCAATGGCTTTTCCGTCAGCGTGGTTGTAGAGGATGTTTTGAAAATAATCGCGGGCAAACTCATTGACTACAAAGAGACTTTCCCGTATATTTTGTACTTGTTTCTCCTCATCGGTCAATTCGCGTTCCTTTATTTCTATATTGTATTTTTTGGCCAGCCAGCGTAGTGCTTCGGGATAGGTCATCTGTTCGTGTTCCATAACGAAATGGACAGCATTTCCACCTTTTCCACAGGCGAAGCATTTACATAATCCTTTGGCCGGTGATACATAGAATGAAGGGGTTTTGTCATCATGGAATGGACAAAGTCCGACAAAATTCACACCGCGTTTCCGCAGAGTGACAAACTCGGATACCACATCTACAATTTGTGCGGCATCCAGTATCCGGTCTATGGTGGGTTGGTCTATCATTGCGAGTGCGAAGATACAAAAAAAACATCGCCAAGGGTGAACCCGGCGATGTTTTTAACGGAATATTGTAATCAGAATTATTTAATATTAGGATTCAGCTTGTTCCATTCGGAAACCGGAGGAAGTACTCCCATCGCAATCACTTCATCACGCAAAGCACAAAGGTGTGCATAACTTTTTTCTAATGCGGCTTCTTCTTCGGGCGTGCCTTTCACTTCTTTTAAGTGGCAGCCATCCTTAGCGATAGAAGTTTCCCAGGCCATCATGATATGGTCGAACTTACCATTGGATACGTAAGTACCTGCAGGCCAGCGGAATGGCTTTCCTCCCATGGCGGCGGCAATCATTTCGATAGAAACATATGACGGGCTTTGGAAAGAAGAGCGGCCGCGCAGGTTGATGATGTTTGCACCGCCTTTAGTTACTTTTTGTTGTATTTCAGTCCATTGTTCTTTTGTCAAAGCATCAGTGCCGATGATATCAAGTAATGCTTTTCCGTTTACTTTAGCGGTAGAAGCATAAACAGCCATCTGCTCACCATGACCGCCATACGTGCGGCAGTTTTCTACATTATCCATGGCGATGCCGAAATGCTTGGACAATTCGCTGCGCAAGCGTGTAGAGTCAAGAGCGGCAAGAGTTGTAACTTGTGATGGTTTCAGGCCTGAATATAATAAGGTGATCAGACCGGTAATATCAGCCGGATTGAAAATAACCACGATATGTTTTACGTCCGGACAATAGGCCTTTACATTTTTTCCGAATTCTTCAGCGATGGCTGCGTTTCCTTTCAGCAAGTCCTCACGGGTCATGCCGGCTTTACGTGCCGCACCACCTGAGTTTACAATATATTTAGCATCGGTCAAAGCTTCCTTGATATCGGAAGTGAAAGTGATGTTCATGCCTTCGAAACCACAATGGTATAGTTCTTCTGCCACACCTTCCAGACCGGGAGCGTATGGGTCATACAAACAAATATTGGGAGTAAGGCCCATCATAATAGCAGTTTGAGCCATGTTCGAGCCAATCATTCCGGCAGCACCTACGATTGTCAGCTTTTCATTCGTTACAAATTCCATAATTCTTTTATTTAAAGTTTGTATAATATAAACGCTTTTGTGGGAGAGGATGTTCTCTCTTCCGGGTACAAATTTACAAAACCTTTTATTAAGGTGTTTATTCTAAAAAATTATATGGGATAATAGAAAGTTATCTCATATAATCATCCTAGGATGGTGAATTTCAGAATGCCTGTCAATCAAGATGTTAAACAGTATTTATTCAAACAGGTTTGTGGATGGAACAAATAATGATATGATCTGTTATGTATTTATGTTTATATAACTTTTTAATGCATCTACATATTCTTCAAAAGCTTCAAGCCCTTTTTGTGTAATCTTACAAATGGTACAAGGCATTTTTCCTTTAAATGTCTTGATGACTTCTACATAGTCAGCCTTGTTTAGCTTGTCTATTTGCACACTCAGATTACCTGCCGTTGCTCCTGTCTGTTGTTTCAGATAGCTGAACTCGGCTTCTTCCACTGAAACCAGTATGGACATCACGGCAAGTCTCAGTTCGGAATGTAGTAATGGATTCAATTCTTTGAACATAGGCGCAAAGTTACGATTTTTTTTGTTTACGGGCAGCATGATTCAACACATGTCCCGGAATAACCATCATAAAAATAAAGACAGGAGCGAAGATTAATATCTGGTTTAGACCTGGATAAAAAAGGCATCCGATGGAGCTTAATGCTCCCAGTGTGCCGCAAATAGTGACAGTTTTATAACCTATCACCAGACCTGTTAGTGTAGTTCCCATGCCCATCAGCAGAAGGACCATGAATAGGATGGGAAGTTGCCAGAAAAACATGGCGAGCATGGATATCAGAAAGCCGGTTATGCCGAATACCAACCAAATATAATTGATTACTTTGTCCAAATGAGTCTTGATACCCGGCTGCTGATTACGTGTGGAAAGGTAAGTTCCTGTTCCTGCGATGATGGGGAGTAAGAACCATAGGTATTGCCAATAATAATTCCGGGTAGTTACTACCAGAAACCAGACCAGTAGGCTGACAAAGATAGTGGTATATCCCCAAAAAAGGAACGGCATGCCACAATTGGTTTCTAGCCTGTTTTTTGTATTCTGAATCATTTGAGCGATGAGTTCCAAACTCTCTTTCTCATTCAATTTTCTTTCTTCCATACTGTTTTTTCTTTTTAGTTTGTGATTAATTAATATTTGATGCTTTTCTCTATGGCTGTCATCAGCAAGCTGATTCCCCAGCCTGCTATCACCCATAGTACCCACCAGTAGTGTGGACTGGTAAACCAGTTTATAGCTATAAGAAACAGGTTTATTACCACATAATAGACTAATGACCAAGTGAGCCAATTCCAAAAATGACGGGCTCTTTGCCGGCATACTACTTCGATTTGTTCCTGAGTTGGAACGGTTTTTTTGTTGTTCTGATTTGTTTTCATAGCTTTATTTCTTATTATAGTGATATAAAGTCGGTGGTTTGTGCTATATTTTCAGTGGCAAATCTCGGAATAGTTAGTGTGGCGCATGCCAGGATAGTGGCACGTTTCTTGTGAAATGTTGTGTTTGTTTTCATTGTTATGATGTTTTATAGGTTGAATGATAAAAGTTTATTTTACTTAATTACTTTACAAATATAATATAGTTTATAATATAAACCAAATTTTCATAGAACTTTTTTCAAATAATAACTGTCAAGTGTGTATGTGTGGTAGAGGGGGAAGTGCAAAATATGTAGTCTTCTTTATGGATTTTACATTCAGACTTTTGTTGGCACGTGCTTGAACAAGGAAATTCTTCTCTGCTTTTTCCCTCCTAAAGTTTTTCAAGAGTGGTAGCATTGGCATCTGTTTTTGCTAACTCAGTTG
>OGRO01001981.1_pt1 | contig 16792 bp, 10 predicted proteins | sample 1553451 | NCBI WGS metagenome assembly OGRO01 (sample SAMEA2580021, study PRJEB22360) | human gut metagenome
GAGGAAGTGGAGGGCGAAGTGGGCAGCCTGCTGGCCGGGTTTGGCGGCACGGCGCTGCTGGTCACCCACAACCGTGACGAAGCCTACCGCCTGTGCCGGGATATGATCGTGATGGATGGCGGGCAGGTGCTACGCACCGGCGGCACCAAAGAGGTATTTGCAGACCCGCAGAGCACCACCGCTGCACGGCTGACCGGCTGCAAGAACATTCTGTCCTGCACCCGCGTGGATGCCCACACCGTGCGCCTGACTGGCTGGGATGCGCCCCTTCACCTTGCCGCCGAGGTGCCGGAAACCTGCACCGCCGTGGGCATCCGCGCCCACGACTTTGCCCCCTGCGCACCAGCTGCGCCGAACGCTCTGCCAGTGCAGCTGAACTCCACCAGCGAGAATCCCTTTGACTGGAACCTGATCTTTACCGCGCCGGACGGCACCAAGGTTCCCGCAACGGTTGAGGTAAAGAACGGCACCGCAGCGGTTTCCGCCGACAGCTCCAAGCTGACTGCGGTTTCCGGCAAGGATTCGCTGACGCTTGACCTGTCCGCAGATTCCACCGTACGCACGGTATCGCTCACCGGCGATGTGGTAGCTGCTCTCGCCGGTGCAAAGAACGGCGCAGCGCTTACCCTGCCGAACGGCACGGTTGCACTCGACCGTGAGACGCTGACCGCACTCGGCAGCGCCGCACAGGCCGACGGTATGGCAAGTATTTCAATCGCTTCCGCTGACAAGTCCTCCCTGACAGACGCACAGCGCAAATACCTGCCGAAGAACGGCACCATCCTGAACATTTCTGCGCAGGTGCAGCCGAAAAACGGCACTGCAACCCGCATTCATGCGCTGAACGGCACGGCTTCGGTTTCTGTAGCATACAGCCTCAAGAGCGGCGAGAACGCCGCGCATCTGGTTGCATACTATCTTGCTGAGGACGGCTCGTTCGAAAAGCTGCCTGTCATTTATGATGCAGCGACCGGAAAGGCTACCTTTAAGACCACCCACTTCTCCACCTTCGTTATCACCCACGAGTACAGCAGCGACTTCTCCGATGTCAACCTGCGCAAGTGGTTCTACAACGAGGTCAACACTGCACTCGAGAACGGCTGGTTCAAGGGCCTGACTGCAACTAGGTTCGGTCCGGATGACGGCATGACCCGCGCAATGCTGGTTCAGGTGCTCTACCGCATGAGCGGCAGCAAGGCCGCTTCCACCGCACAGTTCACCGATGTGGCGGACGGCAAGTGGTACGCAGAAGCCATCGCATGGGCCTCCGAAAACGGCATTGTCAACGGCTTCACCGACGGCAGATTCCAGCCGGATACGCTGATCACCCGTCAGCAGCTGGCGGCCATCCTGTACCGCTACGATACCTATCGCGGTCATACGCCGCAGGGCAGCGCAGCACTCGATGGCTACGCAGACGCGGCTTCTGTCGAGTCGTGGGCTGCTGAAGCAATGAGCTGGGCGAACGGCAACGGTCTGGTAACCGGCGTTACCCCGACTACGCTCGTGCCGAACGGCACCGCAACCCGTGCTCAGGTAGCGGTTATCCTCAGCCGCTACACCGACCAGTAATCCCATCCGATCCATACCACCCAGCGGATATGGCATGAACAACCGCCCTGCAAGGGCAGACAATACCGACAGCGCCTGAAAACGCACACAAGCGACACCAATCGAAATATGGTGTCGCTTGTTTTTTTGCTTCTCACACGGAATACGCTCACGCGAGAACGAATCGAACAGCCGCGGCAGAAATTCCATGCTCATATGTCAGCTTCTCCGGCGTGATATACTCTGCCAACCGAATCGCAAGTATTTTCAGGCTTGCAGCTCATTATATCGTACATCATGTTCTATATTTGCATAATACTGTGCAAATTCGACTCATTTTGATTTACAACGTCGTTGCAAGGTGATATACTGAAATTACCATATAAGATGCGCCGGATTATGCTTTGAGGAGAATGCTATAATGACCATGAATGACCCGCTGCTCCGCACGGACAGCTATGCAAAAATCTTCCTGTACAACACCCATGAAACCGTCGCCTGTGTGCCGCGCCACACCATCCGCATGCGCGATAAAGTGCGCCCGGACAAGCTGCGCGAAGCCGTCGAGCAGGCACTGCTGCGCTTTCCGCACATGATGCTGACCGCCGAGCCGACCGAGACCGCGTTCCGCTACCGCCGAAACGTGCAGCCCGCCGTAGTGCTGCCGTTCGACGGCGTATCCACCCGCTACACCATCGGCTCCAAGGATACGAACGGATACTTATTTCTCGTCGGCTACCACGACAAGACCATCTATATGGAGTATCAGCACTCTATCTCGGATGGACGCGGATTCGAGGAGTTTATCCGCTGTGTACTGTTCCAGTACCTGAAAAACTGCGGTTTCCCGGTTGAGAATGACGGCTCTGTGCGTGGCATGGATACCCGCTGGTCTCCCGAGGAGAGCGCAAACGGCTACGAGCAGCTGGCAGACCGTGAATTTTCGCCGGATGGCATCTGGAAAAAGCCGGAGGCTGTTCATGCCCCCGAGGTACAGTGGGGCGCTGACGGCTCCGAGGTCGTCACCGAGGTGACGTTCCCGTTTTCTCAGCTGCACGATTACGCAAAGTCCATCGGCGTCAGTCCGCTGTCTGTACTGGCTCCGCTGATGATGAAAGCGTTTGATGATAAGTTCGGCAGAACGGACAAGCCGGTTATCGCGGAGATTCCGGTCGATCTGCGTCCGCTGCTGCCGACGCTTACCACGCGGTATTTTATTTGCTTTATCGATCTGCCGTATTTTCCGGAATACCGCGATCTGCCGAATGACGAGGTGTTCCGGCGCACGAAGGCGTTTTTGAAGGATCAGATGCAGCGCGAACAGTTGCTCTATCGTGCAAAAGCCGCCGCAGACCGCTGTGAATTGCTGCATGAGGCAGACATGCCGCTCGCGGAGAAAATGCAGGCGGCACAGAAGGTCACGACTGATTTTGTGCTCGAGGACAGCTTTCTCATTACCAATGTCGGCCGATTCGCCCTGCCGGAAAGCTGCCGTCCGTATGTACTCGATTACGGCGCAATCCTGCCGTGTGCTGTGCAGCCGTTTGCGCTGCTGATCTCGTCGTATGGAGATAAAATGAAACTGTCCGTCGCGCAGCGCGACCACGATATGCAGGTTGTCGAGGATTTGTGCGCCGGTCTGCGGCAGCTTGGCATCCAGCCTGAAACACTCAGCTATCCGTTTGTGGTAACACGGTATAACGGACTTGAGTGCGGGATGTAAGTTCAAAACTGTAATTTCAAAAGCAAAACGCTCAGCTACCAAACGATAGCTGAGCGTTTCGCTTTCTTTATCCAAGCCGCGCGACTGTGTAGCCGACATACAGACCGGCACCGGTCACAAGTGCATTCTCGTCCACATCGAAGCCGCCGTTATGGTTGGTGATCATCGTGTGCGGCAAATCCGGATTGCCGGTGCCGAGATACGCATACGCGCCCGGCTTATACAGCTCAAACTCGGCAAAATTATCGCCGCTGAGCGACAGCTCACGGTCTGTGACAACGTGTCCTTCTCCGAGCAGCTCGTCCACGACCCGAGCAGCTTCCTCGCACACCTGCGGGTCATTGACGAGCGCAGCGGCAAAGTCCGTCCACTCGATTTCCGCCGTGCCGCCGTACAGCGCTGCAATGCTCTGCGCGGTCTCACTGACCTGTGCACGGACGCGGTCGCGGCTCTCCTGCGAAATGGTGCGCGTTGTGCCCTCCATTTCAGCAAATGCTGCCACGGCGTTGTAGGTCGTGCCTGCGTTCAGCTTGCCGATACCGATGATGACCGGCTCGGTCGGTGAAGTGCGGCGCGTAACCAGTCCCTGCACTGCCACGACAATCTGGCTGGCGATGTACAGCGCATCTACGCCCAGATGCGGCGTGGAAACATGCGTGGACTTACCGTGCACGCGAATGCGGAAATGATCGACTGCGGCGTTGTTGATGCCCGGTTTGAGTCCTACCGTGCCTGCCTCCAAATCATACGCGGTGTGCAGACCGAACACGCGCTCGGCACCATCCAGCACACCGGCTGCGACAAACGGCTTTGCACCTTTTCCGATTTCCTCTCCCGGCTGAAACACAAGACGAACCTTTCCGCTGAACGCATCTCTGTTCTCCGACAGGATTTTCGCGGCACCCAGAAGGCAGGCAGCGTGCGCATCATGGCCGCAGGCGTGCATAACGCCTGCATTCTCCGAGCGATAGACGCACTCGTGCGTCTCCTCAATGGGCAGCGCGTCGATATCCGCACGCAGAACCAGCACTTTTCCGTTGTCCTTTGCGCCCTTCAGCGTGCCGAGCACGCCGGTTTCGCCTACGCGCGTGTGCGGAATGCCGAACTTGTCCAGTTCCTCCTCAATGCGCTGTGCCGTGCGGAATTCCTGCAGGCTCAGCTCCGGGTGCCGGTGAAATTCCCGACGGATGGATACGATGTAGTCCTTCGTTTCCGCTGCGGCTTTCTTTACATCCATGACGGCTTTTCCTCCTGTTTATCGGTGTTTCGGTTTGATCTTATCACGCAGACCTTCCAGACGGTTGAGTGCATCCAGCAGCGTTTCGTCCTTTTTCGCAAAGTGCAGACGGATCAGGTTATTGACCGGCTCCCGGAAGAAACTCGATCCGGGAACCGCGCCTACGCCGACATAATGCGCCAGATCCTCGCAGAACTCGAGGTCGCTCTCGTAGCCGAACTCGGCAATGTCGAGCAGAACATAGTACGCGCCCTGCGGGTCGGTATGGGCGATTTGGAGATCGTCCAGACCTTTCAGGAACAGCTCCTTTTTGCGGGTGTACTTGGCCTGCAGATCGTCGTAGTAGTCCTGACCCATCTTAAGACCGGTAACAACAGCCTCCTGCAGCGGTGCTGCTGCGCCGACGGTCAGAAAGTCATGCACCTTTTTCGCACGGTCGATAATCTCCGGCGGGGCAATGATATAACCCAGTCGCCAGCCGGTAACCGAGTACGTTTTGGAGAGCGACGAGCACGACAACGTGCGCTCCCACATGCCCGGCAGGGTGGCGAAATAGGTGTGCTTGTTCGGCGCGAACACGATATGCTCGTATACCTCGTCCGTGATAACATAGGTGTCGTACTTCTCGGCCAGCGCAGCGATGGTTTCCAGCTCCTCGCGGGTGAACACCTTGCCGCACGGATTGGACGGGTTGCACAGGATGATGGCCTTCGGGTGCTGACGGAACGCGTCCTCAAGCACATTTGCGTCAAAGTGAAAATCCGGCGGCACGAGCGGCACATAGATCGGCTCTGCGCCGGACAGGATGGTATCCGCACCGTAGTTCTCGTAAAACGGGGAGAAAATGATAACCTTGTCGCCCGGATTGGTGACTGTCATCATCGCAGCCATCATGGCCTCCGTGCTGCCGCAGGTCGTGACAATTTCGGTGTTCGGGTCGATCCTGCGGCCCATGAAATAGGTCTGCTTGGCGGCCAGCGCCTCGCGGAAGTTCTGCGAACCCCAAGTGATGGAATACTGGTGGTAATCCTCGTAGGCCACCTGCGCCAGACGGTCGAGCAGCTCCTTCGGCGGCTCGAAGTCCGGGAAGCCCTGCGACAGATTTACCGCATCATACTGCATGGAAACGCGCGTCATACGGCGGATGACCGAATCGGTAAAGCCGGCGGTGCGCTCAGATAAGCTCTGCATGGTTATTTTCCTCCCACAATGTAAGATTTCTGATCGTTCAGTGTATGTTTCGGGTCGAGAGCGGTCTTGATCGTGTTCATCACGGCAATATTCTCCTGCGCGGTCTCCCGCAGGAAATACGGCCGCTTGGCAATGCCGATGCCGTGCTCTCCCGAGGCTACGCCGCCGTAAGAATACGCCTTGGCGTAAGCCTGCTCCATGTTTTCGTGCAGCTCGCGCTCCCATGTCTGCTGGTCGCGGCCGTCGCGCACCACGCAGAGATGTACGTTGCCGTCGCCCGCATGGCCGAACGCGATCATACGCATACCCGAGGCGGCCTCCAGCTCGTTGATGTAACGTACAAAGTCCGCCGTGTGGCTGATGGGCACGACAATGTCCACCGGCTCCTGCTCGGACACGGCCTCGACCGCCATAACGAGCGCACCGCGCACCTTCCAGATGTCGGAAGCCTGCTCAGCGCTGCGCAGCACGATGTAGTCGATGGCACCGTTGTCAAGTGCAAGGCGGCGCACGCGCTCGATATTCGCGTTGACCTCGCTCTCATGGCCGTCAAACGTCAGCAGAATGTACGAACCGGCATCCGGACGCGGATACTGCATCTTGCAAAACTCCTCGCCGAGGGCTACGACCTTGCGCTCCATGAACTCGACTGCGGTCGGGTTGGCATTTGCCTGCAAAATCGTCAGCACGCTGCGGATACCCGTGCCGAGGTCGGCAAACGGCACGAGCACGCTCACCGTGGTCTCCGGCTTGGGAAGAAGGCGCAGCAGGCACTTGGTGATGACCGCCAGCGTGCCCTCCGAGCCGATGAGCAGGTGCTTGAGCGACAGTCCGCTCGCATCCTTGACCTGCTTGCCGCCGACTTTCAGCACCGTACCGTCCGCAAGGACGACCTCCAGCCCGCGCACATAGTCGCGTGTTACGCCATACTTGACCGCACGCATACCGCCCGCGTTGGTGCTGATGTTGCCGCCGATGCTCGAGGCCTTTTCGCCCGGGTCGGGCGGGTAAAACAGACCGCGTTCCTCGACATACGCCTGCAGATCCTTGAGAAGCATACCCGGCTCGACGGTGATGGTCATGGTGTCGCGGTCCAGCTCGAGCACGCGGTTCATGCGGGATACATCCAGAATGATACCACCGAACAGCGGAATTGTCGAGCCCACCAGATTGGTGCCCGCGCCGCGCGGCGTGATCGGGATACCGTTTTCGTTGGCGTACCGGAGCACGCTGCTGACCTCCTCGGTCGAGCGCGCGAACACGAGCGCGTCCGCCGTGCCGGTGCGGCGGCCGAGCGCATCGCTCAGGTATTCCGCCGGGATGTTCTCTGCGAAAAGCAGACGTTCTTCATCCGAAATGATATTCTGCAAAGCCTGTTTGCTTACTTCCATTGCTGTTTCCTCCTGCCAATTCCTGTCGCGAAACTACAGTTTCGCCGACAAGAGGAACGGACCGTGGGCCGTTCCAAAGTCGTCCGAAAGTTCCTATACAGAAACTTTCTCCCTCTTAAAGTATAAAAAACGGTGATACATGCTCCCCGTTTTTATGAATTTGTTTCACAAATTCTATCAAATGCGCGCTTACGCGCGAAAAACCCAATCCGATATAACACTGCATTTGATAGATTGAATGCCGCCGGTGCTTTCCGGCGGCATTGGGAATCACTGTGAGTTACTTGTCAGCCAGCAGATCCTGATCCCAGCCTGCCTTGATGAAGTAGCCGCCGAACTGGTCGTTGAATACCTTCTCGGTCTCATCGGACTGGAACGCTGCTACGACCTTCTTGTAGGTCTCCAGCTTGTCCGCATCCTCGAGGTCAGCGGAACGCGCTGCGATCAGGTTCCAGTACTCCTCGATGTCCAGCTGGTCATCCTTGTAGATGGCGTCCTCGGTCTTAAGGCCGAAATCCAGTGCGTAGTTGCCGTTTACGACAGCTGCGGTAACGTCAGCCAGCGTGGACGGGATTACGTTAGCCTTCAGCTCCTCGATGGTGATCTTGGTGTTGTAGGTCTCGATGTCGTCGATGGTCGGGTTGAACTCTGCGCTGTCCTTCAGCTTGATCAGGCCCGCTGCTTCCAGAACCTTGAGGGCACGGCCGCCGTTGGTTACATCGTCCGGAATGGCTACGGTGTCGCCGTCCTTAAGCTCATCAACCGACTTAACCTTGTCGGAGTACAGGTTCAGCGGAATGATAAAGGTGTTGCCGATGTTCTCGATCTCATAGCCGTAGTTGTCGATCTCGCTCTGCAGGTAAATGCGGTGCTGGAAAGCGTTCAGATCGATCTCGCCGTTAGCGAGTGCGTTGTTCGGGGTAACGTAGTCCGAGAACTGTACGAACTCAAGGTCGATGCCCTCGTCAGCCAGTTTTTCCTTGGCCGGGGTCCACAGATCCTCGTAGATGCTGCCGACTACGCCGAGCTTTACGGTTACGGCATCGCCGGAATTGCTGTCGGATGCCTGTGCATTATCGGAAGCTGCGCTGCTCGAGCCGCCCCAGGCGGTCAGGGGCAGGGCGAGGGTTGCTGCGGACAGGGACAGTGCAATGATTCTTTTGAGCTTCATTTTAGGTGCCTCCATTATTGTGAAATAAAATTTTTAATTGACTGCTTTTATAATGTGAGCGACAGCTGATAATTCTCGCTCATGGTCTTGCAGGATGCGTTGAACTTCTCCTGCTCCTCCGGGGTGAGGTGCAGCTCAATGATCTCTGCGATGCCGTCGCGACCCACGATAGCGGGCACGCTGGCGTACACATCGTGCTGACCGTATTTGCCGTCCAACAGAACAGAAACCGAAAGAACGCGGTTCTCGTTGTAGAAGATGGCGCGAACGACCTCTGCGGCAGAAGCGCCGATGCCGAACTCGGTGCACTGCTTGCCGCGCAGGATGGTCCAGCCGCCTTCACGGCCTGCGTCAGCAAGAGCATCCAGGTCGAGTTTGCCGAAGGTGTCCGGATACTCTTCGCGCCACTGGGAAAGCGGCTTGCCCGCGATGGTGACAGCCGACCATGCGACCATCTGGCTTTCGCCGTGCTCGCCGAGCGCGTAAGCGGTGATGGATTTCTGGTCAATGCCGATCTCCTGCGCGATTGCGCGGCGCAGTCTTGCGGAGTCCAGCGTAGTGCTGGTGGAGAAGATGCGTTCCGGCGCCCAGTTCAGCGTGTGCTGAATGTAATGCGTGATAACGTCCGCCGGATTGGAGATATTGACGATAATGCCGTCAAAGCCGGATTCCTTGATAGATTTTGTTACATCTTTCAGGATGGCGATGGTCTGACCCAGTGTATCCATACGGGTCTGATTGCCGGTCGGCAGCGGGCCTGCCGAAATGATCATAATCTGTGCGTCCTTGGCATCGCTGTAGTCACCTGCGGTGACCTTGGTGCGAACCGGAAGGTAATTGGTCGCATCGGTCAGGTCGAACGCCTGTGCGACTGCCTTTGCGTGATCGGAGTCAATGTAGACGATCTCGTCTGCCAAACTCTGCGAAATCAGTGCGTAGCCGACATGGGAGCCGACATGGCCTGCACCGACAATAACAACTTTGCGATTGGAAATACTCATGTCAGACACTCCTTAATGCGTGTTCTTCTTGACGACCTTGCCGCCAACGAACTCCATAATACAAACAATGATGACGAGGACCAGCACAGTGACGTTGGTAACGTCCAGCATGTTGCGGTCGTGGCCGTAACGGATGGCGAAGTCGCCCAGACCGCCGGCACCGACGACACCGGCCATTGCAGTCAGGTTGAGCAGGCTGATCGCCGTGATGGTTGTGCCGCGCGCGATGGCGGCTACGCTTTCCTTCAGGTATACGCGGAAGATGATCTCCAGCGGTGTGGAGCCCATCGAGAGTGCCGCTTCGATCAGACCGCTGTCCAGCTCGGCAAGTGCACTCTCCACCTGACGGGTGAAGAACGGCACCGCACCGAATACCAGCGGTACGATAGCGCCGCGGACGTAGATGGCCGTACCCATGATGGCACGCGACACTGGCATTACCCATGTCAGCAGGATGATGAACGGGATGGAACGGAACAGGCTGACCAGCTTGTCCAGAATCTGATAGACGACCTTGTTCTCCAGAATGCCGCCCGGCCTGGTGACGGTGATGAGCACGCCCAGCGTCAGCCCGAGCACGAACGAGATCGCGCCCGACCAGACCACCATGAGCAGCGTGTCACCGATGGCCGCGTAGAAGTCCGGCAGCTTTGCCATCACATTCGGAATGATGTTATTCAGAAACTCTTGCATCCTTGATGACCTCCACTCCTACGTTTTTCTCAATGAGATATGCGATTGCCTGCGTGATCTGTTCACGCTCGCCGCTGATAATGGCTACCGTGCCGCCGATCGGTGCATTCTGCACGATGGCAATATCCGAAAAGATGATGTTGAGCACAATATCGAACTTGCGCGATACGGTCGAGATGAGCGGCTCGGACACATTGCGCTGAATGTAGCTCAGGCGCACGATAAGCTCGCCCGGATTGAGCTTGACGACCGGCGAATCCTCCGCGATGAGTTCTTCGATCTTGCGGAGATTGGATGTCGTGTGGATGAAGTTCTTGGTGATGTCCTCTCTCGGGTTGGCGAAAATGTTGAACACCTCACCGGACTCGACCACCTTGCCGTGCTCCATAACGGCTACGCGGTGGCAGATCTCCTTGACGACCGCCATTTCGTGGGTGATGATAACGACCGTGATGCCGAGGGTTTCGTTCAGGTGCTTGAGCAGCTGCAGAATCGCCTTGGTGGTCTGCGGATCGAGTGCCGAGGTAGCCTCGTCGCAGAGCAGCACATTCGGGTCGTTGGCCAGTGCGCGAGCGATTGCTACACGCTGTTTCTGACCGCCGGACAGCTGCTTGGGGTACGCCTCCGCCTTATCACCGATGCCGACCAGATCAAGCAGGCGCTGTACCTTTTCCGCAATCTGCTGCTTGGAAAGGCCGCTGCCGCGCAGCGGATATGCTACGTTGCCGGCTACGGTGCGCGAGGGCATCAGGTTGAAGTGCTGGAAGATCATGCCGATCTTCTTGCGGGCCTGCCGCAGCTCCTTTGCCGAGAGCGACAGCATATCCTGACCATCTACGATCACCTTGCCGGAGGTCGGCCGCTCGAGCAGATTGATGCAGCGCACCAGCGTCGATTTACCCGCACCGGAAAAGCCGATCATACCGAAAATTTCGCCCTTGTCAATCGTCAGCGAAACATCCTGCACCGCATGAACGGTTCGCTTGCCGCTCACAAACTCCTTCGAGATATGTGACAATTCTATCAAGAAAATTCCTCCTTATTCCTCTTAAATGCGCAAAAAAGCGGGAAGCTCGCAGCTCCCCGCTTCAGAAAATGCAATGAATCCGCAAGGACGCGCAGCGTCAGGCAAGCCGGTTCAAAGTAATTTCGTATTCTGTCGGTCAGGCAGCATCTGAGCATAATACAGCATGTTCATACACATTCGACCCGACATTCGTGCGTTTACGATGAACATTTTGCTCGCTCCCTTCCGATTCCCTACTGGATTTATTGGTTATAGAATAACACAGTCAATCCCCAGTGTCAACCTCGGAATTGTAGGAATTTCGTTTTCTGGCGGTTTTGCCAGTTTTGTATAAATCAAGCCAGTAAAATCTATGGGATTTAACTGATATTTTCAGCAGTTTGCTGTAATTCAAAGTGGTCTTCTTGGCAGGCATATTGGGTGTTGTACTTTTTATCGGACTTTAACTGTTATATACTGTATATAACAATTCAATAGAAGGTGATCGCTATGGATAAAAAATTCTACGCACACACCCGCCCAATCAATGAAAACGGCGTTGAACGCACAGAATATCAGCTTCTCTCCGATCATGAGTACGGTGTCGGCACGCTCTGCGGGCAGTTTGCCGAAGCATTCGGTGCACAAGCTGAAGGTCACGAAGCCGGTGTTCACCACGATGACGGCAAAGCAACCGCCGCATTTCAGCACCGTCTTCTGGATAATGGTCCAAAGGTCGATCATGCAACCGCCGGTGCACAAAACATCATGTTGTCAAACAATCTGCTCTTAGCCGCTTGTGTCATGGGGCATCACAGCGGTTTGCCGGACTTTGGCAGTACAAAAGATCCGCTCGGTGCACCTACTTTCACCGGCAGAATAAAAAAGTGGGGCACTCCCGCTATTCCGCCGCTCGACCCGGATTATCCCATTCCGCCGGTACGCCTGCCGCAGCGTCCGGTCACCAGGCCGTCGCTTTCCGAGTCATTCCGCACGCGCATGCTGTACTCCTGTCTGGTGGATGCGGATTATCTGGACACCGAGCAGTTCATGCAGGGCGATATGCCGCGCGGCACCGGAGATTCACTCGAAACGCTGCTCACCCGCTTACAGGCCAGGCTAAATAAATGGGACAACCCGACTTCCGAGCTGAACAAGCTGCGTCAGCAGATCTTGCAGGCGTGCGTTTCCGCCGCAGCCAATCCCAAGGGCATTTACACGCTTACGGTTCCGACCGGCGGCGGCAAAACGACCAGTTCTCTCGCATTTGCGCTGCATCATGCCGTTGAGCACGGTATGAAACATGTGATTTATGTTGTACCGTACACCTCCATCATCGAGCAGAATGCCGATGTTTTCCGCGGTATTTTAGGCGATGAGAACGTACTCGAGCATCACTCCGGTGTACAGTTCGAGAACAATGAGGAAAACGGCAATCCCGATCCCAAGGCACTGGCCGCCGAAAACTGGGACAGCCCGCTCGTTATCACAACCGCCGTTCAGTTTTTCGAGTCGATGTACGCTAACCGTTCCTCACAGTGTCGCAAGCTGCACAATCTGGCGAACAGCGTGATTATTTTCGACGAAGCGCAGATGCTTCCGCTGTGCCACCTGATGCCGTGCGTTGCAGCCATCGGTGCTCTGGTAGAGCAGTTCGGCGCAACTGCTGTGCTGTGTACGGCTACCCAGCCGGTACTCGGCGATTTGATACAACGATTCGCACCGTCGCACGCGATTTCCGAGATTTGTCCGGAGATTCCGTTCTATTTTGACAAATTCCGCCGTGTGACATTCCGGCAGGTCGGTGTACTCGAGGATGACGTACTCGCTGAGCAGCTGTGTACACATGAGCAGGTTCTCTGCATCGTCAATTCCCGCAAAGCGGCGCAGTCCATTTTCTCGCAATTGCCAGAGGAAGGCAGTTTCCATTTGTCCACACTGATGGTGCCGAAGCATCGCCGTGCGGTGCTCGAGGAAATCCGACGCCGACTGAATGACGGTTTGCCCTGCCGTGTCGTATCGACTTCTCTTGTTGAAGCCGGTGTTGACATAGATTTCCCCGCCGTTTATCGTGAACTGGCGGGTCTGGATTCCATTCTGCAGGCCGCCGGACGCTGCAACCGTGAGGGCAAGCGTGCCGCAGAGGACAGCATTGTTACCATTTTCCGCCGCACGGAGAAGGCTCCGCCGCTGTTTGGACAAGCCATCGGTGCGACAAATACTGCGCTGGATAACAATGCCGATCCCGCTTCTCCGCAGACAATGGAGAACTATTTCCGTGAACTGCGCAAGCTGAGCGGTTCCGCGATTGACAAAATCGGCGTGATCGACGCGTTTGAACGCGGACGCGGCGGCTCTCTGTATCCGTTCCGCACGATCGCCGAGAAATTTCACATGATCGACAACGACACACGCACAGTTTATATTCCGTGGAAGGACGGTTCCGAACTCATTGAGCGGCTTTGCGATGGCGCGTGCTCTAAAAAGCTGTATCGGCAGCTTGGGCAGTATGCCGTGCAGGTGTATGATGAGCATTTTCAGGCACTGTACGACGCCGGTGCACTTCAAACCGCCGATAAAACCAATGGTCTGGACGACCGCAGTGCTATTCTGTGTGATCTGTCGCTGTATGATGAGAAAACCGGTCTGTCGCTCAAGGCTGACAGCGGTCAGGCGTTTTTCGGATAATTTTTCGCGTAAAAAGGAAAACGGGAGAATATGATAACATTCTCCCGCGCTTCCTTAATTATCTCATATTAGGTTTCAATCCACGTCTAATGACGACAAATACACTATAACAGTTTCTGATTTATTTTGTCAAGTTTCTTTACCCTGCCTTATTGTTTCATTTGCATAATTTTAATTATCTCATATTAGGAAATATGTCTGTTGTAATCAACAGCGTAAAGCGATATAATGTAAGCGTAGATAAGGGAGCTCGCTTCCCTGTCTATTCAATAAATTACACCGAAGCCCTGTCACATATCCCACTCTCTGTTGATGCCAAGGAATATCTGGCAAGGCTTCGTAAAGGAGGGAAATATACCAATGTCAATTCAAGTTGAAGTCAGCGGTCCATACGCTCTATTCAGCCGACCCGAAATGAAGACCGAACGCGTCAGCTATGACTGCATGACACCCTCGGCGGCACGCGGACTACTGGAAAGTATTTACTGGCACCCCGGTCTGCGCTGGATCATCGACCGCATTCATGTCTGTGCGCCGATTCACTTCACCAACATCCGCCGAAACGAGGTAAAGGACACCATTAACGCGCGTTCGGTCAAGGCGTGGATTGCAAAACCCAAGGGTGAGCTGTTCCTCGCTGCGTCGGAAAGCATTCAGCAGCGTGCCGCAATGGTACTGCGTGATGTCCACTATGTCATTGAAGCGCACTTTGAAATGACCGACAAGGCTGCACCGACTGACAATCCCGGCAAGTTTCAGGACATTATGAAACGCCGTCTGCGCCGCGGACAGTGCTACAGCATGCCCTACTTCGGCACACGGGAATTTCCGGTAAAGTTTGAGCTTTGTGAACAACTTCCGCCTTGTCCGGAGGAACTGCTCGGTGAACACGATCTCGGCTGGATGCTGCTCGACATGGATTACAGCGATCCCGCCAATATCACACCGATGTTCTTCCGCGCCAAGCTGATAGACGGTGTCATGGAGGTTCCCCCGATTCACAGTGCGGAGGTGGTCAAATGATTTTGCAGGCGCTGACGCAATATTATGATGCCCTCAATGCCCGCGGTGAAATTGATGCACCCGGCTGGGGCAGACCGAAAATCAGTTATGCGCTCCAGCTGCGGGAAAACGGTGAACTCGCCCAGGTTATTCCGCTGCTGCATGAAGTGGATGCAGGCAAAAAGAAAGTGCTCCGTCCGCGCGAGGATATTCGTCTGCCGGCGGCAGTCAAACGGACTGCGAATCCTAAGTCAAATTTCCTATGGGATAATACAGCCTATTTGTTGGGTATTGATGGCAAAGGAAAACCCGACCTTACTGCTAAATGCTTTGCAACTGCCGTTTTATTGCACCATGAATTGCTTGATGATGTGGACTCTCCTTTTTCTCATGCGGTGCTGGCATTTTTTGATACATGGCAGCCTGCCGAAGCTGCACAGCACCCTGCTCTTGTCAATGATTACGACAAAATCATTTCCGGTGCCAATCTGGTATTTTATGTGAACGGACAGTATCCGGCAGATGATCCGGTCATCTGCGCTGCATGGCAGGCGCATTATGACAGTGACTCCGATGCACCCAAACAGCAATGTCTTGTCACCGGCGAACTCGATGAGATTGCCGCCGTTCATCCTGCCATCAAAGGTGTGCGTGATGCGCAGTCCAGCGGCGCCGCGCTCGTGTCGTTTAACGCACCCGCCTTCTGTTCCTACGGTCACGAGCAGAACTACAACGCACCTGTTGGCAAGCACGCTGCATTTGCTTATACGACGGCGCTCAATCACCTGCTGGCTGACCGCGAGCATACGCAGTACATCGGCGACACCACTGTCGTTTGCTGGGCGGAGACCGCGGAACCGCAGTATACTGATTTTTTCAGCTGTCTTATGGGCAATAACACGCAAAGCTGGTCGGATAATGACTTATCCGCTGCGCTCAAACACCTTGCAGACAGCGAACCGTGTCAGGAATTAAATCTTGATCCTGACCGTGCATTCTACATTCTCGGTCTGGCACCGAATGCTGCGCGTCTGAGTGTGCGATTCTTCTATAAAAACACGTTTGGTGAATTGATGAAGAACGTCAACGCGCACTATGAACGTCTGGAAATCAAGCGTCCGGCGAAGGCGCCTGCCGGCTTTTTGCCGCTGTGGCAGCTGCTTGCCGAAACCGTCAACCAGAGTGCCCGCGACAAAAAACCGAGTCCGGTTATGGCCGGTGCGACTGCCCGCGCCGTCTGGAACAACGACCGCTATCCGGCTGCACTGCTGAACGGTGTTATGCTCCGTATCCGCGCAGATTCTGAGATAAACTGGCGGCGTGCCGCAATTATCAAGGCATATTACCTAAAAAACAAGGACAAGGACTGTCCCGAGGAGGTTTTAACTGTGAGCCTGAATGAATCCAGCACCAATATTCCCTATACGCTCGGACGGCTGTTCTCGATATACGAAGCCGTACAGCAGGCAGCAAATCCGGGCATCAACACCACCATCAAGGATCGGTATTTCAACTCTGCCGCTGCAACACCTGCTACGATCTTTCCGATTCTCGGCAATCTGTGCCAGAAGCACCTGCGCAAGCTGGATAAAGGTCTGCAGACGTATTATAACCAGCAGATTTGTAAAATCAAGGATATTCTTAGTGAAACCTATCCAACTCGACTGAGCCTGCCGCAGCAAGGTTCGTTTGACCTCGGCTACTATCACCAGACACAAAAGCGTTACACAAAAAAGGAGGACAAGTAAATGGAACCCATCAAAAACCGCTATGAATTTGTAATCTTTTTCGACGTGGAAAACGGCAATCCGAACGGCGATCCGGATGCGGGCAACATGCCGCGTATCGACCCGGAAACCGGCTACGGTCTGGTGACCGATGTATGCCTCAAGCGCAAAATCCGCAACTATGTAGAGATGGCCAAGGAAGGCGAATCCGGCTACCGCATTTACGTTAAGGACAGTGTGCCGCTCAACCGCAGCGATGCAGAAGCCTGCGCTTATGTCGGCGTAGCGCCGGACAAGCTCAAGGATGCAAAGAAGAAGGACGATCAGCTTGACAGCAAGCTGCGTGACTTTATGTGCCAGAATTTCTACGATATTCGCACATTCGGCGCGGTTATGACTACCTTTGGCAAG
>OGRO01001987.1_pt1 | contig 16741 bp, 13 predicted proteins | sample 1553451 | NCBI WGS metagenome assembly OGRO01 (sample SAMEA2580021, study PRJEB22360) | human gut metagenome
GTAAGTCCGTAAGAACCCGTAAGACTTTGTAAGAGGATTTATAAGAAATGTAAGATTATGAAAATAAGAAACCTACCTTCTTTTTTCAACATTCTTACATCGCTGCATCGTTCAGCAATCCGCCGAGCTGTTCCCGTGTGACGGTATAAACCCGTGCCGTCTTGCCGTCCTGCCGCTGCGTTTCGCCGTTATAGGTGATCGTATAGCGTTGGTAATAGATCGGAGGTGCGGGACGCAGCTGCCAATTTTCGGCAAGAATCCGCTGCACAGTGGGATGATCCGAGCGGATACCGCGTATCTCCAGCATATTGACCATATCGCTCACGTCGAACCGATAGTCCGCAAGGTTTTCGGCCTCCATAATGTCGTGGATGATCGACAGCATTTCGGTTTCGGTCTTGCTGCGGTTGTAGTGTACGATCCGCCGCAAGGCATCGGTGGCCAACAACCGGGGCGCGAACCACATGCGGCTCTCTTCGCTCGTGGATAGCTTGCGATGCCGTAGAAAGAAGAGAAACCCCGGCAGTTCGCGGCGCATGTCGCAGAGCAGGTTTTGGTTTTCGGCTGACAATGGCGGTACGCGCCGTACCCAATAACGAGTTTCGCCCGCGTCGATGAGTACGGGATTGGTTTCGTTATTGGAACAAAGCACGAACTTGGCGAAAAACTCGATTTCTCGGCGGTCGCGTCCTTTCGCCTCGGCCTTGTAACTTCGGGCCGTGGATAGATTCTTGATTCGTTCGGAATCTTCGCGGCGATTGAGCAGCACTTCGTCCACGCAGACCAGCAGTTTCCCCGCCCAATCGTCGTTGAACTGGGAGCGGAAGTCCTCGTTGGTATTGAACGTGACGTTGCCCTCGAAAATCGACTTGAGGAAATTGAGAAAGGTGGTTTTGCCCGTATTGCGCTCGTTCGATACGAGCAGCAGGATCGGGAGCCTCTGCAAAGGACGTAGGTAAAGCAGTTGCAGGTAGTCGAGCCCCAGCTCGATCTGTTCGTCGAAAATATGGGCCAGAAATGCCCGAATATGGGGAAATTCCTCCTCGGCGGGGACGGTCGAGATCGGCTCGTAACGGTTCAGGAAGCCGTGGATTTCACGCCGGTAATCGGTGTGGCTGGGGATCGTGCAGAAACCGTCGTATTTGGGGATGCGAGCCAAGTAGTCCTTGCCGTAGTCCTGCCGAAGCGTCTCTACGTTCCACGGGATGAGTGTTTCGATACACCGACCGTTACTCAGAGGCATCCTCGCGCGTTTGAGAATCGCGGTTCCCACGCGCAGGTACGGTGTTTCTTCGTTAGCGGTCATCGCGGCCTCCCTCCCTTTTTCCATTATCCAGAATCCGACGGATGTCGGACATGCGATAACGCACTTTGTTGCCTATCTTTACGGTTTTCAGATAGCCTTTTTTATTTCAGTGCCAAAGGGTGGTGTCACACACTTCACAAATCTGTTTTACTTCTTCTTTAGTCAGATAACGTTCCTGACGGGCTTCGGCAATTTCTGCCGAAAGTTCGTTTTTGGCGCGATTTATCAACTCGTTCGAGAATTCCATCAGATCCGCGCCATTGATCTCCAACTTGATGCTTCCCGCTGCATCGCGGAGAATCGACATTAAATCTTTCATAAATATTTTATCCGCTCATCGTTCGGTTCTGCTTTCCTGCGGATAGAAAGTAAAACCGCCGCCTCGAATATCGGGACGACGGCACGAAAATACAACCTGAATTTCTGGCGTTTAAGCGGATAATTCGCGGTAATATTTAACGAATTTAACGAGTGTTACCGTGATAACATTTTCTTCAATTCTTGTAACTTCCAACTTTCCTCTTTTGTCGAAGCTGACAACGGATCGGTCAGCCGACTGTAAGCCTCCTGTACTCCCCGTTCATGGACAATGTGGATGCCGGGAGCGAACTGTCGATGCAATGCGTCCCGAAAAGATTTAACGGTAACGGGCGAAACGAGAAAATTCAATTCGTCGAGCGCGATTTTTAGTCGGGCAATGTCCGTTTGGGAATGTTTTACGGTAAGTGCGCCGGAAATTTTCTCTATCAATGAATCGGAATCGGTTACGGCGGATGAAAACATTTCCCGCAGCGGCATGGCCGTACTCGGCCGTCCGGGCTTTTTCTTGTCGATGAAAGCAGCGGCCGTCGATTCTTCTTTCATAGCCCATTCCAGTACATGATCGCTTTCTGCCAAACGCATGGCTTCGCGGTGTGCAATCCAGTCTTGTTTGGTCCGTAACCCCAATTGAATCGAACGACTTATCAGTAACTTGATCGTCGCGGCGATCATCATTTTTTGGAGGTATCCCATACCCGGTAAACGACGCAATTCTTCACCGCGCTCTATCATCCGCTCGAAGCTCGGCCCGAAATAAAGCCAGCAGAGCATGGCCGGAACGAGTGTTGCCCGGTCGGCATTGTCGAATTCCCGTATCAATTTTTCGGCCAACGCGTGCTCTCCGCACAAGCGTTCGATTTCGTCGATATGCTCGTACAATCCTTCGCCGGCTTTCTGTCGCAACGCTTTCCGGAACTGAGGGATGAGCATCGTAGCTTGTTGCAAAACCAACCGATAGCCAGCATCGTCTTTCGCAATCATCATATTCTCGAACCGCTCGTAATCTGCCGGGTGGCTCTCCATCCACTTCCGTAAGCGTCGTTTGAAGTCATCGTATTCCCGTTGCCCCATCACGCGTTATAGATTTATGTGCATTCTTCGTTGTTGTCAAAGAAATTAAAAACCTCACTCCACTTACGTGCGCAAAGCGTTCGCAATTCAATACTCCTTCAGGACGATCCATCGCCCACCTCTATCCGGACCTTCGCGTTTGACGAAGCCTTGCTCGGTCAGCCGGGACAAATGGTATTTTATGCTGTCCGGTGTACGAGAAAGTAATTCCTCCAACTCTTTGCGAGTAATGTATGGATTCTCTCGGATAGCATTGACAATGGCCTTTCCGATTTTTCTGGGTGTTTTCTGGGTGTTTTCTGGGTGTTTTCTGGGTGTTTTCTGGGTGGCTCCCGCTCCAAACCCCGCATCGAAATAGCGCCCGGATACTTTCTCTGTAACCCGGAATACCGTAAACAAAGAGAAATCGAACTCAGCCAAACCATTGCCGTTTTCCTCTAACTCCCGTTGCACCCTGTAAATTCCTCGACTGAAACGGTTTACATATCCGAGAATTTTCATTGCCTCTGCAATGAACGGATTGCGATAGTCGCTCACATTGGGGAAATTCTCCCGGCTGACTTTGCCGTATAACCCACCGGGATTCTGAACCTCGATGCGGTCGTCGTATTCATAGAATTGTACCGGCGCGTTGGTCTCATAGTCTCGGTGCATTAGCGAATTCATCAACAATTCGCGTGTCGCCCAATACGGATAATTGACCACGGTTTCTTCTCGCAGTACACTAACCGGCAAAGGCCGTTTCTGTGAAATGCTCGTTTCGATGAAAGCATCTATTCTGACCAATTCCCGGCAAAGATTCCCTCCGAACTTATGTTCATTGATTATATCGCCCGCACGGTCCGTTCCTTTGAAACGAACGTACTGCACATAAGCGCCCGGCAAATACCTGCCGGGGTTTTTCCCGAAAAGAATTATGCAACCGTTGGTGGGACAATCGTAACGCAGATCGTATAAACCGAGCGATGCGAGTTGTTCCTGAAGCGGTCGTTTATCTTCGGCAAGAATGTCTCCGGCAATGGCTTTGGGAAGAAAATCGCGTTGTATAAGGTCGGTATCGATGTCCGTGAGCGTTGTCCCTATACATGGCATGGCATCGAATGTACGGATGCCGGAAAGTCTGCGTTCAGTCAGTATCTTTTCTTCGGCTTCCGATGCGATACTTTTGCGAGGTCCCACCCGTACCCATATTCGTCCTCTGTATCGCACCGGGGGAAATTCGGACGGCCTGACTTCTACGACGAGTAATTCTCCCTCCTCCAAAACGAATCGTTCCACAGTCATAACCGGCTGAGGAAGAATATTGCCGTCCGTGCGGATATTCGTCATTTTAAGCATCAATGCGTCATCGACTTTCAATCCCGATAGGCTTCCGTCGTCTTTGGCTCCCAAAATCAAATAACCGTTCTTGCCGCTGCCGGGCAGGTCATTGGAAAAGGCACATATTGCCTGACAGAATTTATCCGTGTTGGTCGTAGAGGTGGTCATTTCTATATCGTAACCTTCCGGATTGGCAAGAATCTTTCGAAGTTGTTCTTTGGTTATCATATACTATCTGTATTGAGCTTTCGACGCAACCTGTTTCTTGGTTAGTGTGAACAAATGTATGAAAATATTGTTATTTTATATTGCGGCGACCGACAGGCACTTACCCGATCAGATCGACTAACTCTTTTTTCATTTCATCGTCGATGGCTCGATAGCGTGCGAATGCTTTGCTGCCCTCTTTGTGGCCGCTCAATGCTCCGACGAGATTCGGGTCCTTGACTTTTTTGTAAATGTTGCCGATAAAAGTACGTCGGGCCATGTGGCTGCTGGCGACTTCGTACAGCGGCTTTTTTGTTTCATTGCCGGTCAACGGGTCCAATATGGTTACGACTCGATCTATCCCCGCCAGTTTGAACGCCCGTTTGATAGCATCGTTGTATTTCTGTTCCGAAATGAACGGTAACAATCCTTGTCCCGTATAATCATGGTATTTGTTCAGAATGGCTCTCGCCTTGTCGTTCAGCGGAACACGTACCGTTACGGGATTGCCCTCTTTAGTCTTGCGCGGGATGTACTCGATCACTCCATCGATGACGCTCTCCCGCGTCATGCAATAAAGGTCTCCGATACGGCATCCGATCAGGCTTTGGAATACGAAAATATCCCGCTGTATCTCCACCTGCGGGTAGGAAGACAGGTCTTTTTCATAAAGTCTGTCTCGTTCTTCGAGCGTAATATATATCGGTGTGCCATAAGTGCACTCCTCCAATTTGAAATCATCGAAGGGTCGATTTTTAGTCTTTTTGTTATCGTAGCACCAATTGAAGAATGTGCGAATGCGTCCGAAGCAGTCGAGCAGAGTGTTTCTCCCGCGCGGTTTAGGGATACGCTTTTCGGGTATTTGCTCGTAGATGAAAGGATACAATTCGTAATATCGGTGCTCGTTCTCGAAAAAATCCCACATATCCCGAAGCGTATCGGATGTGATTTGGTCGATCTCCAGCGAAAAGTTCTTTTGTCCCCGCCTCGTTTCCCGAACGTAAAGTTCATACCGCAGGATGGCTCGGCGAATAACGCGGAAATTCTTTTTTCGAACCTCCGAAACTTTGTGTTTCAACAAAAATTCGTCGAGCAGTTGATGGAAATCCGGTTTCGATTCTGCGGCGATCTGCTCAGGCGTTTTGTAGCGTTCGGGATGATGATAACGGTCGATAGTCTCCTGTAACCATTCGGCGTTCGCTTCCGTCGTATACTCCTGCGTTATAAGGGAGACGATGTTTTGAATATCAGTACGCAATTTTTGTTTTTCGTCGTCGGAAATCAGTGCGATGCGATCTTTGTAGCCTTGTTTTTCGGGACTCCAATGGTTGGGATTTATCGTCAACTCGCTGGCGGCTTTTATATCCTTGCCGTCTCCTCGCAGACGAAAGTAAATAGTTGCCCGTGTAGTGGTGTCGTTTTTGGCCACCGTCTTTCTTATAAATGCAGAAACTTTCATTTTTCAATATGATTTAGGCTCTGCTGCAAATATATAAATTGTTCCCAAATTGTTCCCAATCATCCCGAACTTATTTGAGTACCCTTAAACGGGATCGAACCCTGAATGTAACATAAATACCTGTAATTTAAATTATTATAAATAATTGTCGCGATGATTGAATTTAATGAGAGTTAAAAGCATTTACTATCTTCGACCCCGGCTCCGGTCCGATGCTGCGGTTATTCCATATCGTACTAGTGCTCGGCAATCGGGTTAAAATACTTAAGTTGCCGTTGTATAGTATTCAATTTCTACATCAAATCACAACAAATCGCCGAGAATCATTTTGCCTCCCGAAGTTGTATAGTATCCAATTTCTACATCAAATCACAACTCGCCGACAGACTTTGCAAATCGGTGCACAGTTGTATAGTATCCAATTTCTACATCAAATCACAACAAGCAATCGACATCATAATACCATACTCGCGTTGTATAGTATCCAATTTCTACATCAAATCACAACACTCTCCGTTCGACAAACGCGCAGGAATACGTTGTATAGTATCCAATTTCTACATCAAATCACAACAAGCATCTGCCTTATCGTAAATAAGCAACAGTTGTATAGTATCCAATTTCTACATCAAATCACAACCGATCTGCGGAAGCATCGCCGTCGCCCGGCGTTGTATAGTATCCAATTTCTACATCAAATCACAACGATAGATTTTCATGGCTTTGATTTTTAGTGTTGTATAGTATCCAATTTCTACATCAAATCACAACGTTGACCGTAGTAGTGTATTCTGTCCACGCGTTGTATAGTATCCAATTTCTACATCAAATCACAACGTTGACCGTAGTAGTGTATTCTGTCCACGCGTTGTATAGTATCCAATTTCTACATCAAATCACAACATTGAAGGCCATATACTCTAACGGTTCCCCGTTGTATAGTATCCAATTTCTACATCAAATCACAACTGGAAATCATTCATCGTATCGATCCTCGTGTTGTATAGTATCCAATTTCTACATCAAATCACAACATCACTCCATTTTTCAATTTAGGACTGGGTGTTGTATAGTATCCAATTTCTACATCAAATCACAACAATTGGCACACAAAAGACATCAACTTGAAAGTTGTATAGTATCCAATTTCTACATCAAATCACAACTATTATACCGTGCAGGTGCATTCTCTCCGAGTTGTATAGTATCCAATTTCTACATCAAATCACAACCTCAGGTACTACACTTATTGATTATAAGGGTATTACATTCGTATGTACCGCGAAAAAAGCGATGTTCGGCGAACTGAGGAAGTCGATTCGATGCAGTTTTTCCGTTCTGCAAAACAAATATATCAAAAAAATTCCAGTTGTTGAGGTATTTCGGGACCGGCGCGTTCGACTTTGCCCCAGAAATTCAAAATTTCGCCGTATTGTTTGTCCGTTACGCTCAGGATGCTCGTCATTCCGGAAGGCGGCATCGATTTGCGGACCCGCCGGATATGGACCTCCATATTTTCCTTGGAGACGCAGTGCCGGACGTAGACCGAGTATTGCATCATCGCGAAGCCGTCCTTTTCCAATGCCTTGCGAAACTGGGCCGCGTGGCGCCGTTCGGTTTTGGTATGGGTCGGCAGGTCGAAAAATACGAATAGCCACATGATACGATAGGCGTTCAGGCGTAATTCAGACATCTTTTTTACTCCAGTAGAGGAAACGCGATCTTTTTCCGCATTCCCGTGAAACATTGCGCCAGCGATGCCGAGGTGAAGGTCAACCCCACGTCGAGAGGCCGCAATACCTTTTCGAATCGCGTATCGGCATACAGCAGGCTCAGCAGCTCGCCCTTGACCGCTTGCGTCAACTGCGTTTTATTCTCGAGATACAGCCGGCAGACCAGCTCGTCGACGTAAGGGCGATAGGGTTCCATAACGTCGTCGGCCAGCGGAAAGGCGTTGTAGCGGTTCCGGTGGAAAATGCCGAACGCAGGGAACAGACCCGAGCCCATCAGCGAGCGGGCTACGGCCGCGCGCAGGATCGTATAGCCGTAATTCAGCAGGTTGTTCGGCTCCGCGCCCTCGCGAATACGGACGAACTCCCTGCCGAAAAGCTCCGACCAGTATATTCTGGCGGCGGCTCCTTCGCGATTGTCCGCATCGCCGCTCTTGACGTTTCGGTAATAAGGCTTCAGTTTGTCTCCGTCCTTGCCCAGTTTGCGCAGCAGGGCGGCCTGATTGCGGATTTTCGCTTCGACGATCTGCTTCCACAGGTTCTTTTTCAGCGGCTCGCTCGCCTCGATCTGCGCCCGGTAGCTCTCGCCCTGCGTTCGGTTGGAGTCGAGATTCATCAGCATGGCGTTGGGCATCCGGTTGCCGTCGCAAAAGACGACGGCTACGTTGCGATCCGACAGGGCGTTCAGCAGCGGGAGCGTGACGGTCGTTTGCCGGTGCTCGAGCACGACGACGCCGATGTCCTCGATCGGAACGCTTTTCCGGAGATCGGGAGCCTCTTTCGTCGCGATAACCAACTGATTGTCTCGCAGACTCAGGCAGAAGGGCGTGGCGAAAAAAAGCGTGCGCTTGAGCATGGCTATTCGTGTTTGAATCGAACGGTTCCCGTAACGCTCAGCTCGAAGTCGAAGCCTTCGACATAAGCGTTGAGTTGGGTATGGTATAAGCTGATGAGGGGGCGGTATGCCTCTCCGGCTTTCCATGCTCCGCCTTTGGGCTTCAACTCCCCCGCAGGACGGGCTTCCCGATGGTGTCTGAAGGTGCATAAGCCGTAAGAGTTGTTGCCGGTGGTCATAGAACTGAATTTCGTCAGCTTGTACAGTCTTTTAGCCAACTCTTGTTGCGTGCAGTCGTACAGCTCCTCGGGCGTTTCTTCATAGAAAAGCACCATGGTTCCGGTTTTCAGAATGCACTTCAGCGGAAAGCCCTTCTCGTCCGATTGCGGGACGAGATCGGGTCGCGCCGCCTTGTCCGCGCTCGCCTTGAAATACTGCGCCGCTTCCAGCGTGCTGACGATTTCGAAGGTCCGCTTGAGCTTTCCTTGATTGTCTTTTCCTTCGTATATGGCCATACAATAGTTGCTGCCGTACGATACGTAAACCGGTCTTTTGTGCGGAAGGGCGGACAGGTCCCGGTGCTTCTTTCCGCCCAAGGGTTTGGGAGATATATTTTTGCCCACGAATATCCGCACCTTGCGGATCGGCACCCGCTTCTGCTCGTTCATCCAGATCGGATGGCTCTCCGTGTCCATGGCCGTCTTGAAACCGACCGCGTCGATCGCTTCCTTGACCTTTTGCCGCACTGCGTCGTCGACGATATTATCCACGTCGGACGGCTGAAGCTGCCCCAACGGTTTGCGCACGACGTATCTCACCTCTCCTTGACGCTCGATGGCTCCGTAAAAGGTCTGCTGATGCAAGGCTCCCCGGGCCGTATCGCCCTGCGCATAGAGCGTCTCGCCGTTCCTGCCGGTCCGTATCCTGCCCCGGATGCGCAGCCGCTTGCGACTCTGCTTGGGCATATTGTCGGGCGTATGATGCGCGACGAGAAGCCTGTCGGCGACGGCCTCGAGGTCTTCGGTAAAAGTCGGCCACGGCTTTTCGAAGCGGGGTTTCGCTCCTTCGCCCCGTCTGTAACGCTCTTCGTCGCCCGCGTACTGCGCCCAACGGTCGTATTCGTTGCGGCCGATGCAGGCGATGACGATCGCGTCGAGGCAGTGATGCGTATGGTTCACGCGCTCTTTCCGGGCATATTCCTCCTGCAATCCCCACATCCGGCGGAATTCGGCCGTGGTGGTGCCTTTGACCGCATAGATTCGCTCGAAGACCGTCTTCAGATAGAGTCGCGCGTACTTGCCGATGATGCCGATATCGACCCCCTGCCGGTTGCTGAACCCGTCGGGAACTTCCGTCATCGTGAAGCGCTCGTACTTGCCGCGCCAGTAGTCGAGTCGCATCTGCAGGACGTGGCGGCGCTGTATGGCTCCGTCCTTTTCCGATTTGGTCGTAGCGCTTTTGCTCTTGCGCCTCTGTATTTCGATCTGTTTTTGCAAGCTGGCGATTTCCTTCGGCCACCCGAGTTCGTCGATCCTTGCCATGACGTCGGCGTGATTCGGGAGTTCGGACGGAAGCTTGTCGCGCTTGAGTTCGCGGTTGAAGCGGTTCTCGCAGAGGGTCTTGTTCATTTGCGAGTTGTCGCCTCCCCTCGCTCGGGGGACGGTATGCTCGATATCGAAACGCGCGGAATCGCCCATGAAGTCGGACAGGCCGATCCGTTTGCCCGTGTAGGGGCAAATGTGGTTCTGCTCCTTCCACAGACGGTACTTCAGGATGTCGTCGTCGGTGGGTTCGATCTCCCGGCCCGATTCCGAGGCGTATTGCCGGCGGATTTCGTCGGCGTACGCTTTGCGTTCGGCCTCGCGGTCGCGCTGGTACAGCTCGATAGCCTTGCGGCGGTTGGCATCGTTGAGTCCTCGGGCGAACTCGATGTGAATCTTCGTTTCGCGATCGATTTTCCCGTCGCGCAGCAACCGGTTGACCAAGACCCTCAAGCGGAACAATGCCCGCATCGCCATCGGATTGCGTACTGCCGGCGTTCGGGGCGAGCCCAGTTGCAGGATGCCCTGCGCATCGGGCTGCGCCGTCTGATAGATTTCGATCATCGACGGATGATAGAGGCGCCCGAGGCGTTTTTCGTCGATGCCCCGGCAGTTGCGCAGATAGTCGCGGACGCATTGCTCCTTGGTCGTTCCCCTGTTCAGCGGATTCTGTCGGAAATCGGTTATCAGCGCGGCGATGTCGGCTTCGATAGCGTTTCGTTCCGATTCGTCGGAGTAGATGTCCGGAGGCAGCACCGCCTTGAGGTTGGCGACGAAAACCGCCTCGTCATAGCGATAACCTTCACGCAGGTAGGGCAGAATCTTGTTAATGGCATGGAGGCTCAGCGCGGCATAGTCCTGCGGCAGGCGGATGGCGGCGAAGCGTCCGGCCTCGTCGTCGGAGAGGCGCAGTTTCTGCTTTGCCCACGCGCTAAGCCGTTCTTCGTCGTCGAACGAGAAGAGCGCGTGCCATACGTCGCCGAGTATCTGTTCTCGGGTCTTGCCGGCCCCGAGCGTATACAGGTCGCATATTTTCGTCAGATAGTCGTCGCCGAACAGCGCAATGAGGGAAGCTGTGACCGGACATCCCGTGACGGTGGCTGTCCGCGCGAAGTTGAAGCGATAGGGCGCCTCGCCGCGGTCGCCTTGGCAGGCGTATCGGCCTTTGCCGGCGAGCTTCTTGGCGATCTCCTCGAAATCGAAGTGCGGTTTGGTTTTGCGCGTGAAAAGCGGCAGGATCGTTTCGGCTTCCTGTCGCGAGAGCGGACGAGGTTCCGGGTCGTCGGGCGTCGTGATCCGGATGTTGTTGACGAAGGAGAGCATCCGGAACTCTTCGAACCGCGGATGCGATGCCGGGCATCGGCTTTTGTCCTTTTCGAACGTGCATCGGCCGACCGATCCCTTCTGCGATTTCAGCGGCCGTTGGTAGAAAATGGCGCGGTGCAATGCCTTCCTCAGATCGTCGGCGAGCCGCTGTTTTTCGCAGATGGCCCGAAATTCGGCCAGATAGTGCTCGTTGCGAGAGGTGTATTTCGTACGGATTTTCTCTTTTCGGGCGTAAAGCCGGTAAAAGTATTCGCCCAGATAGGAGCATCCGGCCTTCTCCATGTCGGCCGTCAGGCCCTCGATGCTCTGCCGGACCTTACCGCTCTCGCTTTCGTCGCCGGCATCCTTGCGATTGCTCAGGAATCCGCGCCGCTGCGCCAGATGATATAAGGCCCGGCCGAGCGTGTAACGGTCCCTTTGCGTGTCGAGGTCGAGCGTTTCGGTCAGCGCCTTGTAGCGGTCGCGGTAGGGATTCTTGTCCGTGCGGTCGTCCGTTCGTTGCCAGCGGATGAATTCGTCCGTCAGCGGATAGATTTTCTTCTGTTTCCAATCTTTCAGTTGTTCGTCGGTCAGAGCAGGACAGAGGTCGTGGCGAACGAGCACACGGAGCAAATCGATCTTGCGCAATCGTCGCCGGGCATAATGACGGCGCAGGGCGCGGGCTGCGGTTCGGTCTTGCACGGCGGGCTTCTCGCTGTTCTTTTCGCGTGCCACGCCTTCCTGAAAGATGTCTACACCTTGGTCGAGCAAGGCATATTCCGTGTCGTTCCGCTCTACGAGAGCCCATCCGATCGAGGCGGTTCCCAAGTCCAATCCTAATATTTTTGTCATATCGGTGTCTGTTTGTAGTAAAATTAAATAAAATTTTGCAATCGCAAGATTTTTTTCGTATATTTGACACGTAAGAGTTCTACATCTTATCACAATAAGGCTATAGGCCGAAGGTTTTATACCTATGTCTCCGCGTACTCCGTGGAGACTTTTTTGTGATCGGGGTTTGGTTTCTTAAGAGCGGATTTAAGCGTGGCCGCCGGGCTGCGGATTGGATCGGACAGGGCCGGTCTTGTCCGGAACCGAACGAGATGAAGGAGGTCGGGAAGCCGAATCGGAGAGCACAAACGGAACGACAGAAATCAAAAAAAACGGCACGGTATCCCGTGCCGGAAGACGTTTTGAGCGATTTCGATGGAAATGTTCCGAGAGGAGGCTAATCTCTATCGTCGAAAAAGCCTTCGTTGCGGAAACTGTAACAGGGGCCGGACGTGACGATGATATGGTCGAGCAGCGCGATGTCGAACAGCGAGACGGCTTGCGCGACGCGCTCGGTCACCGTGCGGTCCTCCTCGCTCGGGAGTTCGCTGCCCGAGGGGTGATTGTGCACGAGGATCACGGCGTGGGCCAGCTTCTCGACGGCCCGCTTGACGATCAGCCGGTGGTCGACGACCGTGGCCGATACGCCGCCCTGACTGATGCGTACACGGTCGAGCACCCGGTTCGACGAGTTGAGATACAGGGCCCAGAATTCTTCGTAAGGCAGCTCGGCGATCAGCGGACGGAACATCTCGATTACGTCGCGGTCGGTCTGTACCTGATCGAGCGACCGGCTTTGCTCGGCTCTCAGTCTGCGGCCCAGTTCCAGCGCGGCGGACAGTACGGCGGCCCGGGCAATGCCCAGACTCTCGGCCGAGCGCAGTTCTGCCAGACTGCACCGGCCCATTCGCGCCAAACTGCCCTCGAAGCGGTCGAGCAGGCGCCCGGCCAGCTCGGTGGCCGGGCCGCCGGGACCGCTGCCGTGAAGCAGAATACTCAGTAGTTCGGTATCCGTCAATGCGGAGGCTCCCCGGGCAATGAGCTTTTCCCGGACCTGTTTGTCGGAAAGCGGGTGATCTTCCATGATGACCAGGTCTTTGATCGTGATGCCCTGCGGCGGGCATTTACTCTTCGATATGCTCCGCCGTGCCGTGCTCGCCCGTTTCGCGGAGCCGGATCAGAGCCGACAGAGCGGCTTTTTGCTCGGAGCTTTTCTTGCTGTGTCCCTCGCCGGTGCCGGTCGGCTGTCCGTCGATCGAGACGCTCGTGTGAAAGTGCGGGATTTTCTGTGTATAGAGCGGGCTCGGCACCGTGTCGAACGACAGGGCGCGCTTGTTCTTCTGGCTCCACTCGATCAGCCGGCTCTTGAAGTCGGTCTCCTGCTCGGTCATATCGACCAGATCGATATATCGATTCAACAGATGGTTTATTATCAATCTGTTGGTGAAATCGTACCCCTTGTCCAGATAGAGCGCTCCGACCATGGCTTCGAGCGCGTCGCCGTAGAGGTTTTTCTGCTGGGAACTGTAGTTGCCCTGCGTGATAATGTGCCGGTCGAGCCCGATACGGACGGCCAGCTTGTTCAGCGACGCTCGGCTGACGATGCGCGACCGCAGCTTCGTCAGAAAGCCCTCGTTCTGCTCGGGAAACTCGATGAACAGATAGTCCGAGACGATCGACTCGAGCACGGCGTCGCCCAGAAATTCGAGCCGCTCGTTGTTGATCGGCGTGCCGTCGTCCAGAAAAAGAGAAGCTGACCTGTGAATCAAGGCCAGCTTATAAAGCTCTATATTATTCGGGCAGACGCCGAAAATCCCGTCCAGTGCCTTGTAATACGCCTTGTCCCTGCTGTGATGCAGCTTCCAGTACAATCGTATCCGGTCGAGCACGTCCGTCAGATTTTTTTGAATACGACCGTCGAGTTATGCCCGCCGAAGCCGAACGTGTTGCTCAGCGCGTACTTCACATCGCGCTTCTGCGCCTTGTTCAGCGTCAGGTTGATCTTCGGGTCTATCTTCGGATCGAGGTTCTCGACGTTGATCGTCGGAGGCACGATCCCTTTCGTGATCGCCATGATGCAGGCAAGACCCTCGATCGCGCCTGCGGCGCCCAGCAGGTGTCCGGTCATCGACTTGGTCGAGCTGATGTTCATATCGTATACGTGGTCTCCGAACGAAGCGACGATGCCGGCCACTTCGGCCAAATCGCCGACCGGGGTCGACGTGCCGTGGGTGTTGACATAGTCGATGTCGTCGGGAGCGATGCCGGCGTCCTTGATCGCGTCGGTCATCGATTTCTTCGCTCCGACTCCTTCGGGATGGGGCGCGGTCAGGTGATAGGCGTCGGCGCTCATGCCGCCGCCGGCCACTTCGGCGTAAATTTTGGCTCCGCGGGCTACGGCATGCTCGTATTCCTCGAGCAGCAACGCTCCGGCGCCTTCCCCGATCACGAAGCCGTCACGGTCCGCATCGAACGGGCGCGAGGCCTTCTGCGGCTCGTCGTTTCGGGTCGAAAGAGCCTGCATGGAGTTGAATCCGCCCACTCCCGGAGGATTGATGGCGGCTTCGGAGCCTCCCGTCAGGATCATGTCCGCCTTGCCCCAGCGGATGTAGTTCAGCGAGTCGATCATCGCATGGTTCGACGACGAGCAGGCCGAAACGGTACAGAAGTTGGGACCCCGGAAGCCGTATTTCATCGAGATGTGCCCGGCAGCCAGGTCGGCGATCATCTTCGGAATGAAGAAAGGGCTATATCGAGGGATAAAGCCGCCCTCAACATAGCTCTTTACCTCTTGGTAGAACGTTTCCAGTCCACCTATTCCGGAGCCCCAGATCACTCCGACCATATCGCGGTCGATCTTCTCCAGATCGACGCCCGAGTCCTTGACGGCCTGTTCGGCAGCGACGAGCGCATACTGAGAGTACAGGTCGTACTTGCGCAACTCCTTGCGGTCGAAGAAACTGGCGGCGTCGTAGCCTTTGAGCTCGCAGGCGAATTTCGTTTTGAAGTTGGAAGGGTCGAAATGAGTAATGGGTCCTGCTCCGCTCACACCTTTCTCAAGGTTGGAGAAATATTCCTCAATGCTGTTGCCTAAGGGGTTGATGGTGCCTATCCCCGTTACCACAACTCTTCTTTGTTTCATAGAACTTCGGTCAATTCGTTCGACAAACGCCTGTTTCAAAGGCCTGAAAAATTACTTCTTTTTCTCGCTGATGTAGTTGATTGCGTCGCCTACGGTGGTGATCTTCTCAGCGTCTTCGTCGGGAATCGAGATCTCGAATTCCTTCTCGAACTCCATGATCAGCTCCACGGTGTCGAGCGAGTCTGCGCCCAAGTGGTTGGTGAAGCTTGCGGCGGGAACCACTTCGGCAGCGTCAACGCCGAGCTTGTCGACGATGATGTCCACTACTTTTGATGAAACGTCTGACATAATACCAATAGTTTAAGTTTGACAATTGCGTTTATTCCGAAAAATAACTTCTATTTCAAAGCCAAATTTTTGCAAAAGTAATACTTTTTGGATTATTTTTGGTCATCCGAAGCGTTTTTTGCGCATTTAATCGGGTTTTGATTCTGTAAATCATTGTTTATGATAAAGATAGCCGTGTTCGCCTCCGGTTCGGGGACGAATGCCGAGAATGTGGCCTCTTATTTCGCGGCAGGAGAGAAGGCCCGCGTGACGCTGATCCTGTCGAACCGTCCCGACGCGCCGGTGCTCGAACGGGCGCGCAGGCTCGGCATCGGGACGGAAATTTTCGACCGCGATACCTTTTATAATAGCGATCGGGTCGTCGAGAGATTGCGGCGCGAGGGGATCGGCTACATCGTGTTGGCCGGATTCTTGTGGCTCGTGCCGGACAATCTGCTCGGGGCTTACGGAGGCCGGATTCTGAACGTGCATCCTTCCCTGTTGCCCCGGCACGGGGGCAAGGGCATGTACGGCGACCGGGTGCACCGGGCCGTCGTCGAATCGGGCGATCGGGAGACGGGCATCACGATCCACCGGGTCAACGAACATTACGACAGCGGCGACATCGTGGCCCGCTACCGCACGGAGGTCGAGCCGGGCGATACGCCCGAGCGGGTGGCCGAGAAGGTGCACGCTCTGGAGTACCGCTATTATCCTCTCGTGATCGAAGCGGAAATAGACAAACTAAACGTATGCGATATGAAGAGAAAACCATCGATGCGCCTGTTGCTGATCAGCAATTCGACCAATGCCGGCGAGGCTTATCTCGAGTACCCCAAGCGGCAGATCGCCGATTTCCTCGGCGGTGTCCGGCAGGTCGCTTTCGTGCCTTATGCGGCCGTGACGTTTTCCTATGACGATTACCTGACCAAAGTGCAGGCCCGTTTTTCGGAACTCGGCATCGATGTGCGTTCGGTGCATCGCGAGAGCGATCCGGCCCGCATGCTGTCGCAGGCGGAGGCGATCGTCGTCGGAGGAGGAAACACTTTCGCGCTTGTGAAGGCGATGCAGGAGCAGGGCTTGCTGAGGGTGATCCGCGAGAGAGTGCCCGAAGGCGTTCCGTACGTCGGCTGGAGCGCCGGCAGCAATGTCGCCTGTCCGACGATCTGCACGACCAACGACATGCCGATCGTCGAGCCGGCTACGTTCACGGCGGCAGGGCTCGTTCCGTTCCAGATCAATCCGCACTATACCGACGCCCATCCCGACGGTCATGCCGGCGAGACGCGCGAACAGCGGCTGCTCGAGTATGTCGAAGCCAATCCGTGCATGACGGTCGCAGGGCTTCGCGAAGGATGTATCCTGCGTGTCGAGAACGGGCGGATCGAGCTGATAGGCGAACGTCC
>OGRO01001994.1_pt1 | contig 16668 bp, 7 predicted proteins | sample 1553451 | NCBI WGS metagenome assembly OGRO01 (sample SAMEA2580021, study PRJEB22360) | human gut metagenome
TCCGGGCGTATTGAAACTGCTGAAGTCCAGTACAAGAAATCCTTTGTCCAGCTTCTTGTCCTGATTCAGAGGACTGGCCTTACCTTGATAAACGGTTTGTCCCGTGGCGGCATCGTGTAGGCTGAAAGTCCTTTCCGGTACGTGCTGCACCAAAGCCTGCTTGCGTGCTCCCGGCTTGTATCCGCTGTGGCAGTAGGCCATTGCATCTTTTCGCAGGTCGAATCCCCGGCTGTTTTCCGCTTCTACCTTTTCGATGCGCATGTCATCTATGTATAGGCTCATGCATTCGCTGGCTCCTGCAGGAGCACCTGCCAGCATGATGTTTACCGAAAAGCCGGTGACACAATCACGGTATAGGTCCGGTATTTCCCATATGATGTGCTGCCATTTGTTGGGATAGACAGTCTCGAAGTGTTGTCCTTCAAAGCGTCCGGGAGTCGGCATGATTTTCTCCCCTTCATTGTATAGGGTGAATCCGGCAAAGGTCAGATAAACGCCCGGTGCATCCACATATACCCAAACGGAAAAGCGGTTGTATTCCCGCAAGTCTTCCCGGTCGAGGGGACGGATAATCTCCGGGGTGGCGTAATTCCGGTTTGTTGGATTCTTCTTGCCCAGGGAGGCAGGAGTGTCCAGGCGGACACTTCCTTTGCCTGAGACAGTGACTTTACGGTCTACATGTATGGTTCCGGGTCCGGTATGGCGCAGAGCACCGAAATCTTCGGCCAGAGGGAGTACCCTGCTTTTCAATACCTCTTTCTTTTCCCACCGCGTCAGTCCGGCGTGTGCGGGATTGGCTTTCATTATGCGGTGCACATGATTGCTTTGCTGTAATTGTTTCTCCAGTTCCGTATCGGGTTTCCACGGAGCTTGTGCTTGTGCCTGCATGCAACAGCATGCCAGCAGCAGTGTTCGGATGATGTATTTCATGGTATTCAGTGTTTGGTTTCAGGGTAAGCATGAAAAGGAGCCTTGAACTCCGGACGTAATGTATAAATATCCTTCAGTGGGAAATCTGCGGGAACTTCTTGGGTGACAGCGCCGGTGGCAGCCCATTCGCATCCCCGGAGTAAAGTCACCTGGAAACCGGTGCAGCGCATGGAGTAAGTCATGTTCGGGTCGTTGCCGCAGTGCCCCAGGAGGTCGACGAATATGCGCCCTTTCCCGTAGCTTACTGTCCACATCAACGGTTCATGCCGTCCGCGTTCGTAGGCGGTTGCCAATATTTCCATGTTTCTTACCGGACCGCGTAGGCGGGTATATATCTCGTCCTTGAAGTGTTTCCATTGAGGAGGCAATCCTTGCAGGATAGGATGATGGGGGGCGCGGTGTTCTATGACGGTTTCGTGCTGCAAGCCGTGGTAGCCGGCATACCCCGGAGAGTAGTCGTAGACGTATTGTCCGTCTTTCCAGTACAGATACGGACCGTCCTTTTCGTTGCGTCCGTCCCAGGCCCCCATGCCTATTATCTCGTTGTATTCTTTCCAGTCGGCCATCGGGACGACGGAAGAATGTATCACTACCACACCGCCTCCATCGGCAACGTATTTCTCGAAATTCTTGCGTACGGGCTCTGTCCATGTAGCTCCGCCGTAGTTGATGACGATTAAATCATATTGGTGGAAATCGGGTTTGAAGGTAGCGATGTCTCCACCAAAGTCGGGTGTAAAGGCGAAGTCCACTTTGAACATTCCGCTGTTTTCCAATATCTGCTTCATGGCTTCGCAGGCGCCTTGCCAGTAATGGCTGCCGTCCTGCCCGGCTATCATCATGGTTTTGATTACTTTCTTTTGCTGTGCGTGTGTGTGCGAGGCAGCTCCTATATAAATAAGGAGTACCAGGATAAGTGTCAGTCTTGTTTTCATTTTCCGGAAGATTTAAAGTTTTTGCCAGTAGGGTTCCATTCTATACGGTCGTAGCAGCGTGTGGTGCGCAGATTGTAACCTTGTTCGTCTACGCTGAACTTCCGTCTTTGAAGTAGGATATGTAGAGCTCGGAGATGCCGTCCTTGTTGCGGTCTTCTACAAGGAGATTGTACTTGTCGGTGACATAAATCTCGTCGGAAATGTATTGTATTTCTTTGGTATAGTTGTCTACGATTGCATAGTAGGCCTTGAAAAGGTCGAAAGTGGGGTAGTGCCCGTTGTCACGTCCGAAAAGCATTACTTCTTCAAGGGCATCGTCCCCGTCCATATTGGCAAGTACGGATTGCTGAAAGGAAAATCCCGGTTTTTGTACTTGTGGAGGGATATTGTCCCATCCTTCCTGATGGGCTGTCACTGAAAATTGCGCTTGTGCATGGATGACGTACACCAGCGCCGACAATAGGATAATCAGTTTTCTCATTGCGTGCATTTTGAGGTTATGATAATAATAGGGTTACTTCTTGCTTATATGACCGGTGGCCCGGAGTTTTCCCTAACTTTTTTTAGAATAATTAATGAATACGGGATGTATAGGGACTTAGTGCCTCTCCCATCAGGACTGAACCGGTCTGACCCGTATACTGAGAGGTCATAACATCCGCATCCTTTCCATTAAAACACCCGGATGTTTTTGGGTAATACACCCGGATGTTTTTGGGTAATACATCCGGGTGTTTTGGGTGAAAACATCCCCATGTATTGGGGTAAAACATTCGGATGTTTTGACCTCTCAGTCCTATACTCTTTAGGGCTAAGTCCCGGTGTGTAGCCGGCACGGTATAGGGGACGTTCTGCTTGTGTATGGTCTTAATGCGAGGTGAGCAGGTGCATCAATATCAGTGGCAGATAATCTTTCAGCTTGACCCTTAATATCTTCAAAGCCTGCTGAATGCGGTAGTCTACCGTTTTGGGGGAAACGTTGAGTAGTTCGGCAGCTTCCTTGTAACTCAGATTCTGGAAACGATGCATGATGAAAGCTTCCCTATAAGTAGGCGGCAGTTCGTTGATGGCCCTTTGTATATGCTTGCTTAATTCGTTGATTTGATAGATATCCACCTCCTGCAGCATGGCGAACATTCGTTCATAGTAAGCGGTGTCTGCCCGTTGCTTCACTTCATTTTGGGCAATCCGGGTCATGCAACGATGGTAGACAGCCTTGAACAGATATTGCTTGAGCGAATATTCGATAACGGGTCTTTCGCGGTTTTCCCAAAGCCATAGCATGACGTCCTGAACAATCTCTTCTGCATCTTCCAACCGGACAAAACGATAGCAGTAGGTGCAGAGCACAGAATAGTACTTTTGAAATAACACATCAAAAGCACTTCTATCTCCTTTTTGTATGGCGGATAATAAAGATGTATCTTCTAATGGTATGTTTCTCATAGGGTGGGGGTTCATTATTGTTGGGCAAAAATAGCTTTTTTTCCTATTATAATCTAAGTATATAAAATATTTTTAGTTTTTTGTTTAGGAGTTCTTTTCACCCGTTTGTCTTTAGATTAAAGCTAGCAATAAAAATTATGGTAAAAAGAGAGGGAATGGAGAACCTGCTTCTCAGGTATTATGAAGGAGAGACAACGGAGGATGAAACTGCTCTGGTAGAGGAGTGGCTGGAAGCATCGGAAGAGAACCGCAGGACAGCCCGCCAGGTTCAGACACTCGGTCTTGCGGCGGACATGGCGCAGATTTCATCCAGGCTGGATGTAAAGAAGGCCTTGGAGGATGTACATCGTAAGATGAAACAGAAAAAGGTCAATAGGTATCAGGTATTATTTAGAGGGATGCAACGGGCGGCCGCCATTTTATTCATCCCTTTGATGGTATCGTGGTCTATCCTTTATTGGGACAAGGATAAAGAAGAGATACATATGATGGAAGTCAGGACAAATCCGGGAATGACTACTTCTGTCGAATTGCCGGATGGAACGGAAGTCGTTCTGAACTCGTCGTCGTCGTTGCGCTATCCTTCCCGGTTTGCCGATGATAAAAGGGAAGTGAAGTTGGTGGGTGAAGCATTCTTTTCTGTCGCAAAAGATGAAAAGAAGTTCATTGTCGGCACGCTGAACAATTCCAAGATAGTGGTACATGGAACGGAGTTCAACGTAGAGGCTTACAAAGGGAGCAGGACGGTACAGACCACTTTGGTTTCGGGTAAAGTCAGTTTCTCCTATGTGAATAACGGCAGGAGGAATAATGTAATGATGATGCCGGGGCAAAAGGCCATTTATGATATAGTGCGGGAAAAGGTCGTTGTGAAAGAAGTCAATGTAGACGTGGAAACATGTTGGAAGGACGGACGCTTGATTTTCAGGAACACTCCGTTTGAAGATATATTGAAGAGTTTGAGCAAAAGATATAATGTGGAATTCATTCTGAAAAAGGTTTCATTGAAGCAGAATTCCTTTACGGCTACATTTACCAAACAACGTTTGGAGCGAATATTGGAGCACTTCCGAATCTCCTCGAATATTCATTTCAAGTTTGTTGAAGATGGTGATGTGAATGCCGAGAGACAGGTAATAGAAGTTTATTAACCCTTTAAAAAGTAGTATGATGAAACACAAGTCCGTTTAGAAAAACATGCAGGAAAATGTTGGCGCATTTTCCTGCATGAAACACAGTAACTTTTAAATATCTGTTTGGCGACAGATAAAGTAACTTTATTTTTTCACTAGAAATCAATACAAAATTATGAAAAAACACTATTGTATCCAATCATTTAGGGCAAAAAGTGTCCTGATGAGATGCATGAAAAAAATTCCTCTTGCTATGAGATGCACATTATTTATGTTGTTTTGTTTGGTTGGTATGACTTTTGCCAATGAAGGTTATGCTCAAAAGACAATGGTAAACATTGCTCTTGAAGACAAGACCGTTGATGAAGTACTGACAGAATTGGAACAGGGTACTGAATTCGTTTTCTTCTACAACAACAAGCAGATTGACGTTAAGCGCCGTGTATCGGTCCGGGCAAATAACAAAACCATATTCAAGGTTCTGAACGATGTATTCAAAGGAACCAATATAGGCTATAAGGTATTGGACCGTAATATAATCCTTTATGATAAAGCTGTAGGAGCTGATGGGGTACAGATGGCTTTGCAGGCTGCGACGGTGAAAGGTTCTGTGGTCGATGCAACCGGTGAACCGGTGATTGGTGCCAGTATCTTGGTGCAGGGAACTACCAACGGTGTCATAACAGACATTGACGGTAATTTCATTCTGACCAATGTGGGCTCTGATGCTACTCTTATAATAAGCTATGTAGGTTATAAGACACAAAACATAAAGGTTGCAGGCCGAAATTCGTTCAAGATAGTTTTGGTAGAAGATGCTGAGATATTGGATGAAGTGGTTGTTGTAGGATATGGTGTACAGAAGAAAGAATCACTGACCGGTGCCATTGCAGCCATTGGTGCTGATGAAATAGCTACGACCAAGACCGAGAATCTGATTAGCAATATTCAAGGTAAGATGCCGGGGTTATTGATTCGTCAGAAAACCGGAGAGCCGGGAACTTTCGACAATATGGTGAGCATTCGCGGTTATGGTGACCCGTTGGTGGTAATTGATGGTATCACACGTGAAGGTACTGAAGAACTTGCACAGCTGAATTCTGAGGATATAGAAAGTATCTCTATTTTGAAAGATGCTTCTGCCGCTATTTATGGTATGAATGCGGCTAATGGCGTAATCATTGTTACTACCAAAAAAGGTGTAGCCGAAAAGACCAGAGTATCTTACTCAGCATTGTTCGGTATGAAGAATGCCACGGGTATGGAAGAAACGGTAGATGCTTATACTTATCGCATGTTGGCCAATGAAAGGGCACGTAATGACCAGGCTGCCCCTGAATACACTGACGATATTCTGGAACTGTATAGAACCGGGGCTAAGGGTTATACAGACAATAACTGGATTGACATGTTTATGAATAAACTGGCGTTCCAGCAATCGCATACTGTTTCTGTGAGAGGCGGAACGGATAAGGTGAAATATTATGTGAGCTTCGGCTATAATGGCGATAATGGTTTGCTGAAGAGTGGTATCCAATACTATCATAGATATAATCTGAGAAGTAACCTGACTGCAGAGCTTACGAAAGGGCTGAAACTGAATGTGAATCTGTCCGGGCGTTGGGATGAAACCCAAAGGCCGAGAGAGGATTTTATGTGGACTTTTAAGACTTTGATGGTTAATGACCGTGGTATCGGTACTCATACGATTAATAATCCCAATCATTTGTCTGCAATCGGTCCTGAAAACAAGAATCCTTTTGCGTTGGTTGATCCGGATATAGACGGTTATCGCAAGAACAGAGGCCTGACGTATTCTGCCGATGTGGAATTGAATTGGCAAGTTCCTTTTGTAAAAGGGTTGGCATTGAGTCTTTTGGGGTCATTTGACGGTAACAATCGTAACAACTCTTCTTTAAATCGTTCTTATCCGTTGTATGATTATTATACAGATGCGCCTGCCGGTACGGGAGGTAGTACTGATGCTTATTCCAATACGATGAGAATATATCAGAAGATTTATGGCAGGTTGCAGGCTAATTATATGCGTTCTTTCAATCAGCACAATTTGAATGTGACAGCTGTGGCAGAGTTGAACAGTACACGACGCGATGAATTATCCGGTTCCCGGCAATATTCAGAGTTGTTTACTAATGATATTTTGAATCAGGCAAGTCCGGGTACAGCTACCAATTCAGGGTATCGTAGTTTTGGCCGTTTGGCAGCCTATCTGATGCGTGCGAACTATGATTATGCCGGTAAATACTTGTTGGAAGTAGTAGGGCGTTATGATGGTTCTTATCGTTATGCTCCTTCTAAGCGTTGGACGTTCTTCCCGTCGGTAAGTGCCGGATGGCGACTTTCGGAAGAAAGTTTCATCAAGGACAATTTGCCGTTTATTACTAATTTGAAAATCAGGGGTTCTTTTGGACAAAGTGGATATGATGCCGGTGATCCTTTCCAATATGTATCTGCTTATAATTCGGCTTCCAATGGTTATGTTTTTGATGGTGCCAGCCAGATTATGGGTATGGTAGCTCCTGGTGTAGTGACTGACCGGCTTTCTTGGGTTACATCTTCTATTTCCAATGTAGGTCTGGACTTTGACTTATGGAATGGTAAGTTGAGTGGTACTATCGAGTGGTTCAATCGTAAGAATGAAGGCATTTTGGCCGACCGTGCACAATCTGCTCCTGATACATTTGGTGCAAGTTTCCCGAAGGAAAATCTGAATTCTAACCGGAACCGGGGTTTTGAGATTGAATTGGGACACAGAGGACAAATCGGTAAGGACTTCTCATATTCAGTAAGTGCTAATTTTACGTATGCACGTGAAAGAAGTCTGCATGTGGAACATGCCGAATATACCAGTTCTATGGATAGATGGCTGAATGGAAAGGAAAACCGCAACAGTAATGTGATGTGGTTGTATAAATATGATGGCCAATATACTTCTTTGGAACAGTATGAAACGGCTCCTTTGATTGGTGGGAACTTGGGTAACTCTAAGATGCTTCCGGGTAGTTACAGATTGCTTGACTTGAATGGTGATGGCAGGATTAACAGCAGTGACCGTGTTCCGGAGTTTTGGGCAACCGGTGCAAATCCTCCTATCCAGTATGGGTTGACTTTGGCGGCTTCTTATAAGAATTTTGATCTCAATATGCTGTTTCAAGGAGCTTCCGGTTATTCCATCGGATATGCCAATGATGATGTTTGGGGATATGGTGGCAAGACAAATAAATCTTATTTAATTGCGAAATATGTAGATCGTTGGCATCCTGCAAATATAACAGATGATCCGTATAATCCTGCCACACAATGGGTAGCCGGTTATTATCCGGCATTACGCCACAATTTCTCCAATACTTCGGATAATGGTAGTAGATGGAATTATGGTATTTCCGTTTGGCTTCCGCAAGCTACTTATCTCCGTTTGAAGAGTATGGAGATCGGTTACAATCTGCCAAAATCATTTATGAAAAGAATCGGGTTGAACAGTGCCCGTATCTTTGTCAATGGTTCAAATCTGCTTACGTTCTGTAACAAGGCTTTGAAGGATGCTGACCCCGAACGTGAGGAAAGGGATTGGGGAGCCAACCTGGCATATCCGTTGATGAGAACTTATAACTTTGGGTTAAACATAAGCTTTTAATTCTGAAATACCATGAAAAAAAATATTTTATCGATATTCTCATTATGTGCATTGATGGGATTGTCCGGTTGTAATGCCTTCTTGGAACTTGAACCGCTGGATAAAGTGTCCCCCGAGCAGTTATTGGAGACAGAAGGTGGTGTAAAGGCACTATTGGCAAACATATATACCATGATTCCTATGGAAGATTTTAATTATCGTCCGAACGCTGGTTTTAATCAACGCGGTTATGATGGTGTGAATGAAACTACTAATTTAGCATTTCTTACCGACGAAGCTACCCGTAGTGACGGAGGAGTGGGTATAGGTTATGAAGGATTCAATTATTGGCCCTATGGAGATATTCGTCAAGTGAATATTTTTATGCAAAATGTAGAAAAAGCCAAAGAAGCAGGAACAATTTCTGTTGCAGATGCGGATCGTATGACTGGTGAAGCCCATTTTGCACGTGCTTATATGTATTATGGGCTTGTAAAAAGATATGGAGGCGTTCCTCTGATTGACAAAGTGCAGGACGATGATTATGCCGATGGTGGACCGGGCGCTGTGGCAGTTCCCCGCAGTACAGAGTTGGATACTTGGAAATTTGTATTGAATGAGTGCACCCTTGCTGCTGCTACTTTGCCCGATGCGACTTCTGGTTCGGATTTGTATCGCGTAACCAAGTGGGCAGCTTATGCGTTGAAGTCAAGAGTTGCACTTCATGCAGCTTCTGTAGCCAAGTATTGGAATCTGGCACCTTTGGCTGGTGAGGCTGTCACTCAGAAACTGGTGGGTGGAATGACTTCTGCCGATGCCGATGCATTCTATAAAGAATGTATTGAAGCATCTAAGTTCCTTATAGAGAATTCCGGTAAATCTCTTTATAAGCCTGCTCCGGCTACTGTTAAGGAGGCTGCATCAAACTTCCAGGCCTTGTTCCTGAATGACCAGAATGAAGAGGTCATTTTCAGTAAAGCGTATCTTAATGGAACAACCAATACTAATCAAGGACATAGCTATGCTCAGTTTAATATCCTTCCTCAAGTCAATCCGGGCGCTCTGAAATATGGACGTTTCAATCCGATGTTGGAAATCGTTGATTTGTTTGAAGATTATACGGATGACGGCACGGGAAAAAGTGCAAAGATTGTAACTCGTACGGATGGGAATGAAGATGCTTATATCCCTAATTTCCATAATATGAATAATGCTTCTGTAGTGAACACCTTGATGTCGGTACCTTTTGTTAAATATAACGATTTGTATGAACCGTTTGCCAACAAGGATGCACGTCTGTTGGCAAGTGTGGTTGTGCCGGGTTCATCTTATGCCGGCACTGAGATTATTATCCAGGGCGGATTTATTAAGGACAATAATAGCTATGTGGCTTATTCAAACGAGTCTACTCAGAAAAATGGAACAACATATTATGCTTTAGGAGCCGAAGGTGAAACCATGTTCTCTGGATTTAATAATGTGAACAGTGGTGAGGATGCTAATTGGACTGCTACAGGTTTTGGAGTTCGTAAGTATATGCCCGAGGGCGAGAGCATGTCTCCCGACCGTCTTTCGTCCACTACCTCTTATATTGATATGCGTTTGGCAGAAGTCTACCTGAATTATGCTGAGGCTGTTGTGGAAAATGGTAGTGGATTTGGCGATAAGGAATTGGCTGAGAACTATTTGAATGCTTTGCGACGTAGAGCCGGACACACCGACCGGATATCTTTGACATTAGAGAGTGTTTTGAAGGAACGTCGTGTGGAGATGGCGTTTGAAGGAAAGCGTTTTTGGGATATGAATCGTCGTAGGGAATTCCATACTGAGTTCAGCAATAATAGAATTCGTAAAGCTTTGGTGCCGATGCTTGACTTGCGTGGTGCAGAGCCTAAATATGTCTTTGCAAGGGTGAACTACTTTGGTGACGAAACAAGAGGAGGGCGTACTTTCCAGAACATCAACTACTATAGGGGCATACCTAATATTGCCACGAATGGTTTAGTTCAGAATCCAGGTCATTAATTTGAATAATATTAAGTAGAAAGTTATGAAAAAGATATTGTTATTTGTGTCATGCTTCTTATTTGCATTGACATCTTGTGAAATTGATAATTATGAGGGACCGGATGCTTCCATACATGGTTCTATCCTTGACGAACAGACAGGTGAACTTGTAGGTTCTGATATGGAAAACGGTAATGCAATTAAAGTGAGGGAGCATGGATTTACTAATGCTACGGATCAAACCTGGTATATCACAAATACCGGAGAATATCGTAACAATATGGTTTTTGCTGCCACTTATGATGTTCGTTTTGAAAATGGGAATTTTTATCCATTTGAAGTGAAGGATTTTGTTGTTAAGTCAGGGGATAATGTGTATGATTTCAAGGTTATTCCTTATATTCGCGTCAAAAGTCCAAAAGTAGAAAAGAATGGCAATGTAATTACTGCTACATTCTCGTTGGAAGCTGGTAAACAAGAAGTGAAATTGAAAGAGATTCAGTTGTTTGCTTTTTCAGATATGTGGGTAGGTAACAATGTGAAATTGACGTTGAATGGAGGGACTGATAAGCAAGTGTTTAGTCCGAGTACTGCTATAAATAGCGCTGATATTTATACATTGTCCATCGATCTGGGACAAAATGCTGATGTCTTGAAATACAGCAAGAATTATTATTTCCGTATTGGCGCTCTGGCTGATGTTTCGGGTGTGGGCACTGTACGGCATAATTATGCGCCGGTAGTAGTTATAAAATTGTAATTTATAGCAGAGGGAGACGTTCTGCTTGACGGCAGAACGTCTTTTTTTATCCATACATTAAAAATAAGACCATGAAGAAATTGAACACGATTATTTTAATTTTGCTGGGGATGATATGTACTCAGTTGTATGCTGTACAATTGAATTCGATTTATCCTCTAAAACCCAATGACTCCGAAGCTTTTTATTTCACTCCCGAGAACTATCCTATAAAGGCGGATGGAAAGATGGATGTATCGGATGCTTTGCAGGCAGCGATTAATCAAGTGAAGAAAGAAAAGAATTTCGGAATCCTTTTTATCCCTGAAGGTAAATATAAAATCAGCAAGACCATTTATATTCCTACGGCTATTCGTTTGATTGGCTATGGAAAGAATCGCCCGGAATTTATTCTGGCTAAGAATTCTCCGGGTTTTCAGGAGGAAGTAGCTGATGATAAAGGAAAAGCTAAATACATGTTCTGGTTTACGGGAGCCGTTGTCAAGGAAGGTGAGAAACCCCGTGATGCCGGTGCCAGTACGTTCTACAGTGCCATGTCGAATATCAACTTGCGCATAGAAGATGGTAATCCGCATGCAGTGGCGCTACGCACACACTTTGCCCAACACAGTTTTATCAGTTATGTGGCCGTATACATAGGTAAAGGCAAGGCTGGTCTGTTCGATGTGGGCAATGAGTTGGAAAACGTTGCTTTTTACGGGGGAGATTATGGCATTTATACGACAAAAGCTTCTCCCGGATGGCCGGTAATGATGGTCGACTCTTATTTTGAGGGACAACGTGTAGCTGCTCTTCGTTGTCAGGAGTCCGGTTTGGCAATGGTGAATCTGTATGCCAAGAATGTTCCGGCTGTATTTGATATTGACCCTAATTATTGCGACAAGTTATTTTTGGAAAACAGCTATTTTGAAAATGTAAGTGGTCCGGCAGTGGTGATTACCAACGAGAACAACAGCAACAATCAGATAACCTTTCGCAATGTATATTGTAAGAATGTACCGACCTTGGCGAAATATACCCGTAGCAATACGGCCACCCATGTTTCTCATAAAATCTATAAGGTAAAGTCATACGACCACGGCTTGCAGATGGATGACATGGTGGATATGCCGGAATATGAAACGTTGGTTGATATTGAACCGATACAGAAGATGCCGGTTGCCCAACTGATGGACATCCCTGCACTGCCTGCAATGGCAACATGGGTAAATCTGCGCGAATTCGGTGCAAAGGGAGATGGGGAAACGGATGATACGAAGGCCATCCAGGAGGCTATTGACAAGTACGATAATATCTATGTGCCCCAGGGCTGGTATCGCATTACCGAAACTTTGAAGATGAAGCCCGATACCAAGTTGATAGGCCTGCATCCTTTTGGCACTCAGTTCCGGCTGGACGAAAGTACTGCTGCATTCAGTGGTTTTGGCGGTCCGAAAGCGATGGTGGAATCTTCGGAAGGCGGTGCAAATATGCTGGTGGGCATTGGTATCAATACCGGCGGTTATAACTATCGTGCTGTAGGTGTGAAGTGGATGGCAAATGCAGATTCTTATATGAATGACGTGAAGTTTGTAGGCGGGCATGGCGGTTTATGGAAACCTAAACCGGGTGTTGAGGAACCACGTGGCCGGTGGAACAGACCGGCTCGTATCAGTTCTCCCGATAATCCGGTAGCGGCTTCGGGCATGGATCTTGCTTGGGACAACCAGTATTGGAGTCTGTGGGTGACCAACAACGGTGGTGGCACCTTTAAAGATATCTGGACAGCAAGCACATATGCCACCAATGGTTTCTATGCCAACAATACTTCTACTCCGGGGCGTATCTATGCCATGTCCATCGAGCATCATGTAAGAAATGAAGTACGTTTCAGCAAGGTGTCCAACTGGAAGGTGTATTGCATGCAAACCGAGGAAGAGAGCCGCGAAAGTACCGATTGCCAACCGATAGAGATGGACGACTGCAAAGATGTGACCTTTGCAAACTTGTATATGTTCCGCGTTATCCGTGTCAATGAACCGTATCACAGTTCTGTACGTATCCGCAATTGCGAGAACATCGCATTTCTGAACCTGCATAACTATTCTCAGATTAAATATACGAATAACATTGCAGTGTTCGATGTCAACAAAGACATTGACATCCGCCCGTGGGAACTTTCTCGCTTGATTGTAACCGGAAAAGAACCTCATCAGCAATCGTTAGGCAATGAAATAGGTAAGGTGAACCAATTGGCTTCCGATTTGGAATTTGCCGAAGGCATTGCGCGCGACAGTAAAGGTAACATTTACTTCTGCGACCATCGGATGCGTCGTATCTTTAAGTGGTCGGTAGAGACAAACAGCTTGTCGCTGCTGGCAGATTTCCCGTGGAAACCCTCCAACCTGGCTTTTGATTCAGAAGATAATCTATTGGTATTGTTCAGATATGATGCGCAGCCGGGATATCTGATTAATGGTAAGCCGGAGGAAATGCCGGTAATGCCTGATACAAAAGGTACTTCTTTCAGCGGATATGGTAATTCCGCATATACAATGAGAGTCTACTCCATTGACCCGGAAAATCCGGAAGAGACCATCAAACTGTTGCCGCGTGTTCCGATGGGTCAAGTGAAGAACGTGTATAAGGCTCTTTATCCTTCTAACCGTTGGAGAGACTTCCACGATTTCAATGCGGTGTCGGTCTATGTTCCTGAAATGTGCTTCCTGGCACCGGATGGAAAAACTATCATTCCTCATTATTTCGACTTGTCACGTAGTTCTTCCCTGCTGGAAGCCTATCCGGGAAAGCCTTTCTATACCTCTGATGAATATGACCGCAGAATGGTGAAGATGGATGTGGCCAATGACGGCACGCTCTCCAACTTGAGCTATTTTGTGGAGCAGGGCGAATTTGGTTCTGCTGTAGATAAGGAAGGGAACTTGTATGTGGCTGACGGAGAAATATATGTATTTGATAAGGATGGCAAGAAGAAAGGGATGATTCGTGTTCCCGAACGTCCGTCCACATTACAGTTTGGCGGTAAGGATGGCAATACATTGTTTGTCACAGGCCGTTCCAAGTTCTTTGGTGTACGTATTAAATAAGGAAAATCCATATTAAAACAATCTGTGTAATGAGAAATTATCAAATAATGAGATACCTGCTGATAGTCTGTTGGATTATCGGTAATATGCCGTCCGGGTGGGCGGCAGAGGGTGGTTCCACCTATACGCAAAGACCGGACGATCCGGAAGCATTCTACTTTACCCCGGAGAATTACGGCTTCAAGGCTGATGGAAAGTCCGACGTGACCGATGCACTTCAAGAGGCAATCAATCAGGTGAAGCGCGAAAAGAACTTTGGGATACTGTTTCTGCCGGAAGGAAATTATCGTATTAGCAAGACGATTCAAATTCCCTCATCCATTCGGCTGATTGGTTATGGGAAGAAACGGCCGGTGATTTATTTGGGAGCCGATACACCCGGTTTCCAGACTACTCAAAATTATATGATATGGTTTACGGGAGGGCTGGCACAAGAGGGCAGGAAGCCTTCGGATGCCGGTGCAGGTACTTTCTATAGTGCGGTGTCCAATGTAGATTTCCGTATAGACAAAGGTAATCCTCAAGCCGTCGCCATTCGTGCGCATTTTGCCCAGCATGGATTTATCAATCATTGCGACATTCGGATTGGTTCGGGGAAAGCCGGCATGTATGATGTTGGCAATGAACTGGAAGACGTCAGGTTCTATGGCGGTGAATATGGGATAATTTCCTCCAGGACTTCTCCGGGGTGGCCTATGATGATGGTCGATACTTACTTTGAGGGGCAGAGAAAGGCGGCTGTCTATTCAAAAGAGGTGGGATTTGCCATCGTCAATATGCATGTGAAGAATACGCCCGTTGCCTTTGAAATGGCAGAGAATCTGGCAGACCGTCTTCATGTGGAGAATTCGTTGTGGGAGAATATTTCGGAAGCCGGTGTCAGGGTAAGCGTAGAGGGAAATACTTTTTCGCAATTGAATCTGGTGAATGTGGATTGCAGGAATGTTCCCGTACTGGTGGGCTATGCTCAAAGTGGAAAGAAAGTTGCCGGAAAAGCAAAAATGTACAGAGTCAAGGAGTTTACTTACGGTCTGGTGTATCAGGATTTGAATGATGCTTCTTCTTTCAGGGAAATATGTGAAATAGAGCCGGTGGCAAAACTGCCGGTTACACTTGGCAAGGACCTTCCGGTTCTTCCGGCAATGGAGACATGGGTCAATATCCGAGACTTAGGGGCAAAAGGTGATGGCAAGACTGATGATACGGAAGTTTTTGAGAAAGCTGTCTCTTTGCATAAAAACATCTATGTGCCCCAGGGTTGGTATCGCCTGACGAGAACGTTGAAGCTGTCTCCCGGTACTAAGCTGATTGGGCTGCATCCTTTTGGGACTCAATTTCTGTTGAAGGAAAGCGAGCCTGCATTCAGTGGTTTCGGCGTGCCTGTGCCTTTGGTTGAATCTTCCGAAGGTGGCGACGACATGCTGAATGGCATAGGTATTAATACCGGTGCGTATAATTACCGTGCTGTCGGCTGTAAATGGATGGCGGGTGAGCGTTCGTACTTGAATGATGTGAAGTTTGTAGGTGGGCACGGTACCTTGCGCAAACCTGCTCCGAATACTTCCGGACAGTCGTCTTACCGCAGGGGCGAGCGTCGGATTAGTTCCCCGTCTTCTCCGGTCATGGAAACCGGTAAGGATATGGCTTTGGGGCACCAGTATTTGAGGTTGTGGATTACAAACAATGGCGGTGGGACAATTAAGGATGTTTGGACAGCCAGTACGTATGCTGCCAGTGGGCTTTATATTAGCGAAACGAAGACTCCGGGACGTATTTATGCCATGTCTTTGGAGCATCATGTCCGTACTGAAGCCCGTTTCCATAATGTGGCCAACTGGAAAATTTATGCTTTCCAGTTTGAGGAAGAAGGTCGTGAAGGGCCTGATTGTTATATGGCAGAAATGTCCAATTGTCAAAATATCGAAATGGTAAATGTGTGGATGTATCGCGTTATCCGTGCCTTTATGCCGAAGAGGATAGGTTTCCGCATATGGGATTGCAAGAATATCACTTTCCGTAATATGCACAATTATACGCAGATATTGCCAGTCATAGAGTTTCCTATATATGATATGAATAAGAAGTTGCCCGTTTATTCGTGGGACTTTGCCCGTCTCACTGTTTCGGGTAGCGAGAAGAACCTTCGCCCTTCCTGCACGGTCATGGACAAGCCTGTGAAGCTGGCTACCGGTTTTGAACTGGCCTCCGGAGCTACTACCGACAGTAAAGGAAATATCTACTTCTGTGAAAACCGTCTGAAGAAAATCTATAGATGGTCGGCAGACACGGAGCAGATTACTTTGATAGCCGATTATCCCTGGAAGCCTTTTACATTGGCTACTGATACGCAAGACAATCTACTGGTTATTTTCCGCTATGACCCTCAGCCGGGTTATCTGGTGAACGGCAAGCAGGAAACGGCAGTGCGCTTGCCGGATGATAATCCGATGTACAGTGGTTGGGGTAACAGTGGCTGGAGTGCTTGGGGGTATTCTTTTAATCCGGATAACGTGGATGCTACGATGAAGCCTATGCCACGTGTCGTTACAGCCGGTATGAAGAATATACAGAAAGTCATTCACCCTTCCAGTCGCTGGAGAAGTGACTTTGACAAGGTGGTTGCCAGTATGCCTGAGTATAGTTTTGTCGCTCCGGATGGCGTGACAATTATTCCGGATACCTATGATTTGGGACGTTCTTGTGCTTTGACTGTTACAGTTCCCGGTCAGTCAGAACC
>OGRO01002001.1_pt1 | contig 16641 bp, 30 predicted proteins | sample 1553451 | NCBI WGS metagenome assembly OGRO01 (sample SAMEA2580021, study PRJEB22360) | human gut metagenome
CCGGACCACGGCCCCACACGATAAGGACATATCGTGCAGAGTTTCCGCCAGTGTTGTGCTCGCAACGAGCGCGCAACACATAACAGGCAGGGAGCCGGGGTGCAATATGTGAGACGTCTATAATGGAGATTAAAGAAATTCGTTGTCCGCATTGCAACCGCCTACTCGCCAAAGGCGAGGCCGTGAAATGCCCCCGTTGTGGGGCGTATACCATCCTGCGCGCCGTGAGCGCCAATTTTGCGGGCCGTCGAGCCTCTTTAGAGACTTGTCATGCCCCGCAAACCATACCACCCTCCCGTCTCTAGCCCGTATCTTCCGCCCGAATCCGACACGCCGGGATATATCCTCGGCGAACATGGCGGCGTCGTAGGTTTCGGAAAGCGCGGCTATTACGTCGCGGCAATCCCTGCACAAAAGGCGCGGGAGATGATCCTGCGCCACCATTATTCACAGTCTATCGTCAACAATTCGTATATCCATCTAGGTGTCTACTATAAGGACAACTTCGCGGGTGCCCTGCAATTGGGGTATGCGCTTAATCCAGCCTGTGCGGGCAAGGTCGTTGAGGGAACGGTACAGGGTGAATATCTTGAGCTTAACCGCATGTGGCTTGCGGATGTATGCCCGCGCAACTCGGAGAGTATGGCGATCAGCTATGCAGTCAAGTACATCCGGAGGGCAAGCCCGAGCGTCGCATGGATACAAGTCTTTTGCGGATGAGCGTTGCGGACGGCTCGGCGTCGTCTATCAGGCGTCAAACTTCCTTTTCGTAGGCGCACACGTCAGCCCATTTTATTTTCTGGACGGTGAGTATTACCACAACCTCCTCATGACGGCACGCCGCCTTTCATTAGGACGTGGGCGCATACTGCGTGAAAATAAAGACCGGGCGATCCCGCTCGCATACCGTCAGTTCCGGTACGTCCTCTTTTTGAAGCAGTCATGGCGCAAGCGTCTGAGGCTGAAAATACAGCCATACCCCAAACCCGAAGCGTAAATGCAAAGGCCGGGAGACATTCTCCGGGCCTTTGCATACAGTGTGCCAGCTTCGATAGCTTGTATGTCAAGGGTGTGCCAAATCGCGCGCTAAACTGTGCCAAATCGCGCGCCGCGTTAGTTTCGGGCTTGAGAAGGGATAGCGCCACGGTAATCATGGACAGGGCCAGAACACAGCGGGTGTGCTGGATGGCCTCGTTTGGGTACGGGATTACGGGGTTGATGGGTCTTCGCATGTCGTTTCTCCTCTTTAAAAGGAAAGCCCCTTTCGGGGCTACTTCGGTTCGTGCTTGGCTTTGGCGTTCCAAGCGTCTATGGCTTCCTTGAGTGTATCGAAAAGCGGAGTTTTTACGGGGCATCCAACTTTATCACAAGAGACGCGCCACACTTCGGCCATACCGACAAACGTTTCTATCAATCCGCGCTCTGTGTATGCAGAATGCCCGCAGAGAGGGCACGGTAGCAACGTCAGTTCTTCGGACATGATTCCTCTCGTATTTTTTTGTATTTCTTCATTAAGTCATCCATCAGATCTGGAGGTAAAGACAAAGGAGTGACGCCATTATTTTCAAGATGTTGCACTAGTACATTCGTCTTTTTTACAGTATCCCATGCCGTTTTCAGCTCATCTGCGGTATATCCCATATCAAAAGCATGGGCTTTGCCTACGGTTATACGGTCTCTAGTGCGGCTCATCTCCATTCCTCCACGGCTTCGGATTTTGTCGGGTATATAACATAGCCATCTTTGGCCGCATTGGGCGCACCAACAAATCTACCATTCCATTCAGCTACTATTCTTTCTCTAATCAGCCAGTCGGCCTCTCGATCCATCCGTTCCAGTTCCCGGCACAGCCTGAAAATGGTAGCCGCTGACCCCATCTCGTCGAGCGCCCCGGGATCTCCGAGCATGTCGCCAATGGCAGCGGTTCGGATGTAGTCGAGTTCTTCGGGGGTGATCATATCTTTCCTTTGGCTTCATAAAAAAGTTGTCTAAAAAAGAGATTGAGAATAAGGTAGTTACAAATAGAGAGGAAAAGCGAAGTTTCTGAAGTCTTTTCAGGTATAACCTACTGAAAAGCAGAGATACTTTTGTAAAAGCCTCTAGTTATCCGCCGTGTAGGCGGCTTAGAAGTATACGGGGGCCGCGATTCCCGTATAGGGCCGGTTATCCGCCGTGTAGGCGGCTTAGAAGCTTGGCGAGGCCGTGCAGAAGCGCGTTGAACCGTTATCCGCCGTGTAGGCGGCTTAGAAGGTGTGAAGGAAGAGCTGGATCGGGCGGCGATGGTTATCCGCCGTGTAGGCGGCTTAGAAGATGCAGGTAGATACAGCATGGAGAATTCTTGAGTTATCCGCCGTGTAGGCGGCTTAGAAGGCACGGGAAGCATATCGCGGCCCCGTCGTTCAGTTATCCGCCGTGTAGGCGGCTTAGAAGTATCTGGTCGGACGCCTAGCCACTTCATCGGCATCACCCCCTTCCGGGACCAATTGCCCACAACACCCAAAGAAAAAAGGCGACCCACATCAGTGTGAGCCGCCTTTCGTTTGGGGTCATTCGTCGCCTTCGTATGGTGTTACATCCAGCACGTTGTAGGCGTACCTGTGCCGTCGGGATGGTTTGCCCCCTTCCGTGATGGGGAGCACGCGCAGGTCGTAGTAGGGGTAGGAGGGGGTAAAGAGGATTTTATCGACCTTTGCCGGACTGGTGCCGTCGCGATCCCATCCGGATACGATGTCGCCTTCCTTATATGGGCAGGCGGCGACGGCGGCGTCACGTTTGGCGATTTCAAGAGCGTTCTTCGCCTGTTGCACGGCGCGTTCGCACCTTCTGACCTCATCAACGAGTTCCATGATTTCAGCGTCGTTCATTACCGTTCCGTGTGATGCGTGTTGAGGTTATGGGTTCATCTTTTGCCTGAGCTGGTCGACAAGCTCGGGAACCACGCCGAGCAGGGCCGCCCGGAGTATCGGCTCAAGGCTCTCTGCCGCCTGCTGTTCCGACAAAACAGGCGTCGGGGGTGGCCACATACTGCGGGCCTTCGCCGGTGCGGATCCACGAGGGATTGAGGCCTTTCTTATTGAAAAGCGTCAAGATCCAAGAATCGGGGATGTGGTTGCGCCGTTTCGCATCCGAAATACTGCTCTGCTTCACACCGAGCATAGCGGCGACATCCGTTTGCGTGCGCAGGCCCGTGGACTGAAGTATCCGCTCATAGGCGTCTTGGAAAGACATGGCAAGTTCTCCTATGAAGCCCCCGGTCTGATGAAGCCAAACCGGGGGGTGTGGGTGCTACGCGATGACCTTTACGCCTTCAGGCAGATTTTCAAGCAGCCATGTGCGGATGTTGGCGATGGCTTCCAGCTTCCAAGCGCCGCCGTCGCATTCGATGAGCTTGCAGGCCAGCGGGCTGGACTGGAGCCGGAACACGACCTTGTGCGCGGGTTGCGCGACTTCCGCGAAGGTGCTGAACGGGAAGACGACCGCCGGGGACGGGACGGGGACTTCGGCTTTGCGTGCCGCGCCCTGCCGGATGGACACTTCCTGTGACACGCCGTCGTCCTGTACGCGGACTTCCGAGGTGTCCACGAGATTGCCGCTGATCTTGATGAGCGCGTCGAGATCATCCGAGGGGACAAAGCAGGACTGGAGATAGGGGACGAACTCGTCAGGCGAGGTCCAGCTTCCGAAACGGTGGGCAGGGACGACGGCGTCGGCCCGCATGTATGTGGTACGCTGTTTCCAGCCCCCGAAGGGGACGGACATGACCCTCACGGTCGTCACATCGCAGACGTGGACAAGGATCTTGCCGAGGTCCAGCCCATCGGGGTTCTGGTTGAGGTAGTCCACCACGGCCTGCAAGGTGCCCACGGTGAGCGTGTCCTGTTCCGCGTCATGGAGGCGTTGCCATTCCCCTTCCGGGTCACGCTTGTAGAACCGCAACCCGTCTTCCGTGACATGAACGGGAAGCGTAGCCTTGGCCTTGCCGTCAAGGGATTCGAGTTCCCGGCCTACGCCGATGAGGTGCCTGTCTGCTTCAATACGGTTGATTTCCATGTGATTTCTTCCTTTGGTTACTGGTTGATGGGATGTTCCTCAGCCTTCTTGAACGGGGTTACGTTCACGGTCACGCTGCCATTACCCCTGAGTTCCGTAGGAGACGTGCCGTCAAAACGGTACTGGTCGGGGCGGTTGTCGGTGAAGGACTCGAACAGCATGGGCGCGCCGTCCAGCTTGTCGAGCACGACCGGGATCGTCTGCGGCTCCTGCGGCTGGAGGTTGGTCGTCACGACCGCCTTGGATGCGATCAGCGTCCGGCTCTCGTCGGGCTTGAAGGTGATCTTGAGGGTGACGGTACGGGGCTTGTCCGGCGGTGTGTTCACGTCCGCGATGTTGTCCGCGACCTTGGCAAGCGCGATGTTGACGGCTTCGACCACGCCGCCGTTGTTCATGGTTCGCATGTCGAGAGGGCTGCTCATGGCTCTTTCTCCTTATGGTAAAAGAAAGCCCGCTGTGATGCGGGCGGATTGGCATTGTGCCGGGGTACATGCCCCCCGGCGGGCTCTATGGGGACGGCGCGGGAGGTGGGCGCCGGAGGGTTAGAAAACTGTGACCAGGCCGACCGTGCGGAGCAGGGCAAGGGCCTCCTGTACGGTATCCTCGTACTTCGGCGCGTACTTGACGCTGAGGGTCAGGGTACAAGCCACGTTCACGGGCGGGGCGAAGGGGAACCCCTCCTCCTGCTCAATGAACGGATCGGGGTGCGGCTCCGCAGGTTTGACGACGTGGGCGGGCTTGCTCTCTTCGCGGGCCTTGGCTTCCGCCGCATATACCTGCCCGATGATGCCCGCGGCGTCCTCGCCGGAAAGGTCCGGCGTCAGGCAGGCCGCAAACTTCGACAGGGGGAGCATGAAACCGTGTTGTTCCGCCTGAGCCTTTGCCGTGGCCTCCACCAGCGCGATGCGGTCGGCTTTGGCCTGTTCCATCCGGCGGGTTTCTTCGCACTCCCGCTTGTACGCGGCGATGATCCGTTTGATGTCCTCGTGGATCTCGGCTTGCCGCGTGGACTTGTTCAGCCATGAGGGGTTGATGGGGATGTCCAGTTCCGGTACGCCTTCACAGCTCTTGATGTTGTCGACGGTAAACTGGACGGCTGCGCGTCGGCCTTCACGGTCGCGCCGCTCGAAGTCCTTGACCTGCGTGTCCAGCGCAGCGCGGGCATCCACGATGCGGGCGATCAGCGCCTTGACCTCGGCGTCGAACCCGTCCAGCGGCCCGGCAATCCGCCGCTTAATGTCCTTCCGGGCGTTGTCCATCCGTTCCCTGAGCCTGTTCAGCCCCGCCATTTCGTTTTTGATGGCGGGCACGTCGGCTTCCTGTACCTCCAGCCCCGCATACTGGGCTAGGATGGTATCCAACAGCGTGGACACGGCGTCCTTGTCCCATGTGATGACCAACGGCGTCGCGGTGACGTTCAGGTCCAGCAGGGCGAGCCCGGCGGGTTGCTCCTGCGCGGGCGGGAGGGCTTCCAGAATTTCTGCGGTCTGTGCCATATTCTATCCTATTGGTTTTGCCTAAAAAGGCACGTCATCGAGGCCGGAGGCTTCGGAAGGGAAGGCGGGGCCGAGGTCTTCATAGTCGGCGGAGTGCCGCCTTTGTGTCTGGCGTCCGCCTCCCTGTCGGCCCTGTTGCCCGTCGCCGTCCGCCTTGCGGTCGAGGAACTGGACGCGCTGCCCCTGAATCTCGGTGACGTAGCGATCCTGCCCCTGCTGGTCCTGATACTTGCGGGTGGAGAGCCTGCCCTCGACGAACACGAGGCTCCCCTTGGCAAGGTACTGCGAACAGGTTTCGGCCTGCCGGTCCCAGAAGACGACCTTGTGCCATTCCGTCTTGTCGACCTTTTCGCCCCGGTCGTTGGTGTAGCCCTCATCCGTAGCCACGTTCAGGCTGCATACGGGCTTTCCGGCCTGGGTGTAGCGCATCTCGGGATCGCGCCCGAGCCTTCCGATGATCATCACCTTGTTGAGGCTGCTCATACAATCTCCTGCTGAGGGAAAGAAAAGCCCCGCCTGATTATCAGGGCGGGGCTGTTGTTACGCGGCGCGTTCCTTGTCCTGCGCTTCGATCTTGCGCTGCCGTTCCCGGTAGGCGGCGTAGATGGCCCCACTGTCCGGGTGGTTTTCCGGGATGCCGAGCCGGGTTGCCGCCTCCTTGAGCGCGGTTACGGTTTCCACCGCTTCAAAGGCGGCGATCACGGCGTCCAGCGGCACGAATTCGGGCGGGGTTCCGGCTTCAGCTTCGGCCTTGGCCTCGATCTCCCGGCGCTTCTTGCCGAACATGTTCTTGACCGCCTCGTAGTCCGGGTGTTCCTCAGTAATCCGATGGCGGTTGTAACAGGCGACGAACCCCGCACTGTCCCGCACTTCGCTCAACGCCTTGGCGAGGGCGGCAAGGTTCACGCGCTCGGGCTTGGGCTGAGGGGCGGGCTCGGGGGTATTGCGCCGGGGCGGTTCCCGGTCGGCGTCCCGCCTCCATGCACCTTCCCCGTCGTCATCATCGTCGGCCACCACGCCGACCAACGCCGAAAGGGAATAGCGCCGGGCGTAGGTGATGGCGCTGCCCATTGACTGCACAGTGTTCTTGGAGCCTGTATTGTCGTATGGCATCCTGCATTCCGATGCCAGCCATTGCCCCGACTCGTGCATCAACATGGTCCTGACGTGCGCGACTCCCTCAGTAGGGAGGACAATCTGCGCGATGGAAAGGCCGTGCTTCGGGAGCACCTTGCGGACGGCATCGATCATCGCCGTCAAGTCAGCGTATTTACGCGAGAGCTTCCCCTTTTCCCCGATGGCTGCCGTGGCGTTCTTTTCTGCGGGCTCAAGCTCTCCCTGCGCGGCGGCAAGGGCCTTTGCCAGTTCGTTGATCTGTTCGCTATGGGTATCGCACATATACTTACTCCCCGCCTTCTTCCGTTTCCGTGTGCTTGCGCCGGTTCCGCGCAAAGGCGGCATTGCCCGCCGCGATCATGAGTTCCTCGTCCGTCCAAGGGCCGTGTTCGTCGCTGTAGGCGTCGTCCGTCCAGTTCATCGCATTGCCTCCGTGAACGGGGCCATTCGTTCAAAGAGTTCCTGATCCTGCCGCTCAAAATAGCCCACGAGCAGAAAGCAGAGGAACAGGAGGAGCACCGCCAGCCACGGCCTTTTCCAGATGTCGATCTTCATGCCGCCGCCCTCCGTGCCATGATTTTAAGATAGTTGGCCTTTGCCAGAAACGACCGGGCGGCGTTCTCGCACGCCGTGGCCAGCGTTTCGGCTGTGTAGTGTTCCGCGCAGGACGAGCAGATCCAGAAGTCGCGGTGCCTTCTGAGCCTCACGGCCTTGTCGTACTTGAGCTTGCAGTGCGGGCAGAAGATGGCGGCGCTCATGCGACCCTCCTTGCGTCGAGCTTTTCAATCCACAGGCCGACGACTTCGGCATCGGAAACATGCCCGGCGCGTATATCATCATAGAGCGCGATGAGTTCCGCCGCGTCGCATTCCCCGCCGCATTCCGGGCAGGTGAACAGGCCGTTTTCATAGGTGAGGCTATGCCGTTCCCCTTGCTCAAGGCAGTTGGGGCAGGGGAAATGCTCCCGGCTCAGGGCCGTGTCGCGTGCCAGCCGCGCGGCAAGGTTTTCTTCCGCGTCGCGCTCAATGGCGCGCATGATGCAATCTTCCGGGTGATAGCAGGTTCCAAAGGCCCCCTCACGTCCGCAGTTCGTGCCGTAACACATAGAAATACCCTCGTTTTGATGTTTGGCTTGGCGTCCCAAACCCAATGAAAAAGCCCGGTTGGTTCCGGGCTTTTCGATGGGGCTAGGCACGAAAAAAGGCTCCTCGTTTCCGGGGAGCCTTTCGGGTGTGTTTTTGCAGATGGTCAGGCGACCTTGATGGGAGTCCTCGTCAAATCCCCCTGACCGGCAAGGAGTCCTTCGACGGAAATGTCTTCATCGAGGTGTTCCCAGTGAATACCGAACGCGCTCAATTCAAACCGTTCGCGTTCCGCAACCGTCGCATTGAGCAGACGGGGGAACCAAGCAAGAGGAACGCCGATGACGCGGGCGTCATTCAGCCCCACCCACATGGAATCCTCGTCGAACCAAACCTTTTTAGGCGAAATAATCATGATACGCCCCCTTCAGGATATCCCGTTTTTCCTGAACGAGCTTGCATATTTTGCGCAGCTCCTGCGCGGAAAAACCGGCATTGAGCAGAACGCCGTACGGTTCGACGAGTGAGATTTTCGCTTCTCCGTCTTGGCTTCTGACGTGGATGTGAGGGGCCTTTACCGGATTTCCTTCATTGGAATAGAAGAAAAAGCGATAGGGCCCGACGATAAGAATAACGGGCATTATTCCCTCACTTTTTCAAAAGAATAGCGGGTTTCACGACCTCTGTCCATACGCTTCGACCGTGTGTGCTCGGGCTTGCGCTGAGCGCCGTGGGGTACGTTTCCTCGCCGTACAGCGTCCAGTTGAGGGCCGTCATCGCGCCTGTTTTCAATGAGCGGGTCGGGGTGGGTTCCCGTCCTTCGTTGAAAACAAGGTAGGTAAAAATTACCTTATAGTCAAGAGAAAGAGCAAAATTTTTCCCTAAAGAGGGGTAACAAAAAAGCCGCCCATTATGGCGGCTTGATAGGTCGTTTTATATTAACGGGTTACTCTATTTGTGGGTTGCTAAAAGGGCCTTTATTTTTTCCTGTTCCTCTTTTTGGGCCGTTTCCGCATCCGCAAAAGCCTGTTTAATCACCTTTTCCCAAGGCAAACCGAGGGCTGCTAAGAGGTTCATTACGTCGGTCATTCTGAGTTGTTGGGGTTTACGATTTTCACCCGAGCCCTGCCCCTTTCTGATTGATTGAACTTTCCGTCGGGAATCCGCCACATGAGGAAAAGCAAGCGAACCAAGTGCTTGTTCAGTCATACCTATGACTTTACGGCGCTCCTCAAGTGCCTTGCGGATGGATTCTTCAAACGCAGCCATCCCTGTTTCATTAAGCACTTGCATGTCTCCTTTTCCTCCAATCATAGCAAAATCACCTCTTTTCATCTCGGCGTAATTTTATGTATTGACAAGAGAGGTAAAGTTTACCTATCAAAGAGTCAAGCATGGCTTGCCCCGTGAGGTGAACGCCACCGCCTGCTCATTGACAACCAGCCCCGACGAACCCGCCGCCGACGCCGCGCCCGGACGTGAACAACGCCGACCGCCGCCGGGGGAACAGGGGGAGGGATGCCCGATAGGATCGGGCCGCGCTTGTGATGCCGTTTTCGAGCTGGGCGCGAAACCTCAAAGCTCAAAAAGGATTTTGATTCCTTTTTGAGTTCTTGAGCAAGATGTAAAAACTGAAATGATTACACCGTTGAGCCGTGCCTTGGACATGAAAAAAGGCGGCTCCGAAGAACCGCCTATAGTAGAGCCGCCGAACTTTTTTAGAAGCTTGCCGCTGTTTGCGGTTCCGTAAAACCGCCTCCAAGAGTTGGTAGCCGCCGAACTTCCCTAGAAGCTTGCCGCTACTTGCTATGAAAAGTAAAAAAATGGTTTTGTGTCAATTAAATATTAAATATAAACAGAAAAATATTAAATATAAAGTGTTATATGCGTTATGCACAAACTGATTCCTTTCCACAAAACCCGGCGGGGCCATCCCCGCCGGGGGCGCACATCTCCATGCGCCTCAGGTCCACGCATGGGTTGGGGAGACGGGAGATCCGCCGCCCCTTTTATGCAAGGATCATCAATTGATAGGAATAAGTTTATAACCGAGTTCCCGCGCCATGACTTCAAGAGGCTGGGTGTTCCCTGTGGCTTTGAGGATTGCCATGAGCGTCTCTGCGCTGAGTTTTGCGCCTTTGCCATAGGGGTTGCACTCCCTGAGCAGAGTCGAGTAGGGTTTTCCAATGGCGGATGCTATTGCTTTTGCAGGCATATCGCCATCAATGACAAGAGTGTGGACGGATTCAATGAGTTTGCTCATGATTTTTCCTGTAGTTTTTTGTACTAAAAAACTATAAAGCTTCCCTTTTCCGATGAACTCTATGCTCCTAATAGATATGAAGTATTTTTCTCTCTATCTAATTTCATCCTAAAAGTGAATCCTTCTTCCTCTCTCTTCCCCGCCCTTGCCAGATGCGTTCAAACATGGTTTGGGAGTACGATTTTTCGTACTCGACCTCGTGCTATGTGGTGAATTATCGTTTTTTATCACGTGTTACGGACCGATATTCGCCACGCCTTCGCATGTCGGGGCTGCTCCTCCCGGCTTTTTCGTATTGTTTCCAGCCAGAACCGTTATCGTTCCGGCTGGTTCAATGCGAAAATTTACAATTCCTCTTCCTTTCTCTTCCCCGGTTTGCTTTATCCGCCGGGGGCTCCGCCCTGCTCTTTTACCAATGCTCCAACGCCTTGCCGTGGTCATGGCCTTGCCGCCTGTTACGCGGGGGCTCGACGGGTACAACGCCGGGTTTGGGGGCTTCGTCGCGCTACTTGTCGAAGAACCTTCATGACTCGCTTGATGCTTCGTCATAAAAAGAAGGTAGCCAAACGTAGATTAAAGATCAAGCAAAATTTCTACATTTGGCTATATTATTAACCATAAAAAAGCCTCGCTAAGCGAGGCTCATCGGTAACAAATTAAAAATTAAGACTATTTCATGTGTAGATCACTCCATGCCCAAACGACTCGTCCAAGCACGGCCTTCGTAATCTCCCCTTCATAATCCATATTTAGAGAAAAACAGAGGGGGGGATGCATTGTAGCATTATCAGAATAAAAAATAAGTTGCGTGTCGTCAGCTGATTGCTTCACAGCTATTCGTTTGATGGCGACAGAACCATCCGGTTCCATCACTACATGGATATTACCGGGCTGTCGGAATCGAAAATTGTCCGGGTTGGTGTCATACAACACGATATCCCCCGGCCTAAGTGTGGGCTCCATACTATCGCCATCATCTGAAATCTGAATCGCCAACAACGTATTGCGATGACATGCAGAAATATTTTGACGACGGACTAAAACCCATCCCTTAATTCCTTCTTGAATATCTTTTCCACGCCCTGCAGCAGCTTGCCCTTCAACCATAGGGACGGCAAGAAAATCTTCTGCTGCTGGAAGACCCTCGACCTCTCCATTCGGAACCACTTTTGCGTCGATCCAACAAACTTCTTTGGCAGAAGGCAGTAAGGGGGATTCTTTCACAAATGATTTCCGAGAAATAACCGTCAAATCGGCGGCGTCTGCAACACGCGCAAGAAGAGAAAGCCACTCTTTACGTTCCCCCGTCACAAGTCGGGAAAGCGTAGACGTGTGCGTCTCTGCTTTCGCTGCGAGTCGAGAAATCTTTCCATCAAAGTCACGCTCAATGGATTCTTTCAATCCCGCGATCAGTTCTTCATAAAATCCCATAGGTTTTCTTCTCGCATATTACTAGCCATTTGGCTATTAGCCATAAATAGATTTTCCCTTGCTTTTATATCTACGTTTGGCTACTAAAAGACATGAGCATTCAACAAGACATCAATACTTTCCTCGAACGAACGGGTTGGTCTGCCTATCGTCTGGCAAAGGCTTCTGGTGTTAACCTCAATATTATTCGTAGGATACAAAGAGGTATCAGGGCAGGTATGAATACTAGAACATTAGACCGGCTCGCCCCTTTTATCTACACGTCTCCAGCCACCCCCAACACTCCCACCGGATTCGAAGCGGAGACGCACCGCACTGGCTGATGCCCTTCCCACTTTGGGAGTGGTCATTGTGGCACTTATCACCCTCCCGACGCACTAGCCCCTCCGCGCACCGCCGGGCCACGGCTTCCGGCGTCGGGTACTTCGAGACGCGGTACGCCCGCCAGCGTATCCGGGGATCCCCATGGATCAGGATGCGGACGCGCCACACGGGGCCGCGCAGGATGATGAGCAAATGAACCGTTTCCATGAATGCAGGATGGGCGAAACCCCGAATCCCGGCAATTTATGAATACACGGAGGATTCACACCATGAGCATGAACTTGCGGCACATGGGGTTCAACGAAGCGTTGGACGCGGCGAAGCAGCGTTCCGGGCTGACCAACGAGGCGATAGCCAACCGCTCGTCCCTCTCCACCGCCGCCGTTTCCAGATACTTCAACAAGTACGACGATTACACGCCATCCCCCGAACTCATCCCCGTCCTGTGCCGGGCATTGGGCAATACCATCATTGCGGACTGGATCGCGGCGCAGGTCGAGGACATGCACCCGGCAACGAGCATCACCACCACGGAAGACCTCACGCGTGCGGTCATGCAGGCGACCGAGAACACGGGAATCCTGAACAAAAAGACTCTGGACGCCGTTGCCGACGGAGAACTGTCGCCTTCCGAGGCCGCCACCATTCAGGCGCAATTCAGAGCGAACGCAAAATGGAACAACGAAGCGGCGGATGCCCTTGATCCGCTGGCCGGCGGACAAGTCTATCGCCACGGATACGGCTTTGTGGCCGTCCCCGTACTGGACGGGAGCCCCAGATGAGCGGGTTGCGAATTTTTCAGAACAGGGAGTTCGGGGCCGTGCGCGTGGTCGAGTACGGAGGTGAGCCGTGGTTTGTGGCGCGGGATGTATGCGCCGTCCTCGGAACGGAGACGCGGGATCTGCCGGACATTCTGGAGCACGACGAGCAACGCCCTATTGTCGATATTATCCACACTCTGAATGATTCCACAGGATTGCGACGCGATAGCCGTATCATTTCAGAACCGGGCCTGTACTCGCTCGTCCTCCGGTCCCGCAAGCCGGAGGCCAAGGCGTTCAAACGCTGGATCGTGCATGAGGTTATTCCGTCCATCCGTAGGACGGGCGGCTACGGCGCCCTGGCGCTTCCGAATTTCAGGAATCCGGCGGAGGCGGCGCGGGCGTGGGCGGACAAGGAGGAGCAGCGGCTTCTTGAAGAACAGAAGCGCCTCGCGCTGGAGCAGAAGATGGAGGAGGTGAGGCCCAAGGTGGTCTTCGCCGAGTCCATCGAGGTCGCCAAGACCAGCATCCTCGTGGGGGAAATGGCGAAGCTCATCAAGCAGGCCACGGGCTACGACATTGGGCAGAACCGCTTTTTCGAGTGGCTCAGGAACAGGGGCTACCTGCACAAGGATGGTTCCCAGACCAACATGCCTACCCAGAGAAGCATGGATGCCGGATGGATGGAGATCAAGGAGGGCACCCGCATCGGAAGCAGTGGGGAAAGTCACATCACCCGCACGCCGAAAATCACGGGCAAGGGGCAAATCTACTTCATCAACCTGTTCAAGAAAATGGTGGAGTCATGATCATCCGCTGCCGCCACCGTATCCCGTCGCCCGAGGCCGTGGGGTTCCTCACGGTGGAAGGGCTCAGGGAAGCCGCCGCGCAATATCCGCATTTGCGGCCCTGCAAGAAACAAGGCTGGAGCTGGCTGTATCGGACGGCCTGCGCGAAGTGTGTAGACAAACTTGAAGTGCCACTTGAAGGTTCGGCACGCGAACACGAAAAAGGCCCGCTGTTGGAGCAACGGGCCAAAGGGGAAAAGATGATGCAAGTTCATCAAAACGTTGAAAACAGTATGCCCGCAACCGGGCCTGCCGTCAAGGGAAAGGTGTGAATATGGGCGGCTATTTCAAGGTCTGGCGCAAGATTGAGGACTCGAAGTCGTGGAGCCGGGGCGCGCTGTATCGTGGGCTGATGATCACCCTTCTCCAGAAGGCGAACTGGAAGCAAGGATACTTTCACGGGCAGGAAATCCTGCCGGGTCAGCTTGCCTGTTCCGGGGCTTCGCTGGCGAGCGAGCTTGACCTGTCGCGGTATCAGGTGATGCGGATGCTGGCGACGCTTGAGGACGACGGCTTCATCTCGCGCAAGACTTTCGGAAAAGTATGCACGTTGATTACCGTCGTGAATTGGCAGTTATACCAGTCCACTACGGAAGAGGCCGCACAGCAGCCGCACAACGAGCGCACAAGCGGCGCACAGGTTCCGCACACGATAGAAGAAGGGAAGAAAGCAAGAAAAGAAATCCCTCCTGCATCCGCCGATGCAGCGGAGGAGCTAGCTTCCCTTTCGGGGAAGGAAAAGCAGGAAGGCGCAGGGGCGCGCACAGGTTCCGCACACGTTACGAACAAGGCCCCCAGATCTGCCGCATCCGCTACCGGGGAAGGGCCCGCACCTGAACCGGCGTATCGGACGGCGACCAAACGTGTCCTCACGGGGCAGCGGCTGGCGTGGTTCAACCGCGTGTGGTCCGCTTTCGGCTACAAGCGCGGGAAGGCCGAGGCTGCGGACGCCTTTCTGGACATCAAAGGACTATCCGAGTCCCTTGTGTCTGTTATTTGCCGGGCTGCCCAACAGGAAGCGGCGCGCAGGCCCGACCTTGTGGCGCGGGGCAAGACGCCGAAGATGCTGACCGGGTGGCTGTCCGGGCGGCGATGGGAGGACGAGGCGGACGCACCGCCCCCGCTTGTGCCGGTTGCGGCCCGTGGACCCCTGCTTGGCGATCCCGTCATTGACGTGCCGACACAGGCGCAGCGCGAGGAAGGCTGGAAGGCGGGCTTGTCGTTCATGGAAAAGTGGCGGCATGGCGAGAGACCGGACAATCAGACCGGACAGTTTGACCGCCGGAAGCCACTGCCCATTCCGGCGAACTTTGGGCGCGTCCTGCAACGGGCGCTGTAGGAGAATATATGAGTGAAGCACTTACGGCGGAATCGTTATCCGGCCCTTTGCGCTCTGTCGCGGAACGCTTGGGAATGCCGTTCGTTTTCCGGCTGGGCGAGCACTTTGGAGGAACGACCGTGGCAATACCGTCCGGGAGTGCCGGGAAAAAACAGTATCGGCGTCTGTGCGCGGCGTTGGGGGATGAATCGGCCTCAGCGTTGTGCCGGGAGTTTGCGAGACGGGCAATTTACATCCCCAACCTCAAACAGGCGATGCTGGACAAGCGCAACTCGTCTCTGAATATGGAACGGGACGAACTGGCCGGAAAGGGGCACAGCGAGAGAACCTTGGTTGCCATCCTTGCCCGCAGGTACAGCCTCTCCGAGCGGCAGGTATGGCGCATCCTGAAGCAGCCGAGGACTCCGGGGGAGGCAACGCAATGAGCGATACCTGCACCTTTGCAGAATTCCTCGACCATTGCACGGGCAGGAAGGTGATGCCGCCCCCGGCACAGGCGAAGAAGCGGCCCTCCTGCCCTCCCGAGTCGGAAGAGCAGAAAGCCCTTTTCGACTGGTGGCAGCGAACGCCGTATGCCCGGCACTTCGTCATGTACCACATCCCCAACGGCGGGCGCCGGGACAAGATCACCGGGGCGCGGTTGAAGGCCGAGGGCGTGGTGGCGGGCGTTCCCGACGTGTTCCTTGCCTCGCCCCGGCAGGGGTTCCACGGGCTGTACATCGAGATGAAGCGCCAGCGTGGGGGGACGGTTCAGGCCACGCAGAAGGAGCTGATCACAGCGCTCCGTCAGGCCGGGTACCGCGTCGAGGTCTGCAAGGGCTGGTGGGAGGCGCGGGAAGTCATCGAAAACTATCTGACCGGGGAAATCCCCAAAGGAGCGTCCAGGCGTGTCGAGCCAGCAGCAAACCAGCAGCCCCTCGCGGATCGTCGAGGTCGTCGTGCCGTTCAGGGAAGATGAAAGCTTTGTAGACAGGCTGGCCCGCGCCAATGCCGCCCTCGGCAGGGCTATCCATGCGCAACTCCCCGCGTGGGACGTCAAGCGCAACGAGATCGCCGTATTCGGGCCGCAACGGGAACGGCGAAACGGGAGCACGTCATTCGTGTATCGGCTGGTCGAGGACCGCAAACCGCTGTTCGGCAAGGGAAGGGGGGCTGAAAGGGCGCTCATGAGGCACGAGATATGGAGTCAGCAACCGGAATCCGCAGCGCAGTAGGCTGGCGAAAGGTGGAGGATGTCGTGGAACTGATGGAAGCGGAGTTGATTCTTGGCAACGGCAGCGTGCAGGCCGGGCGCGGCCTGATGGCGGCGTTGGCGAAGCGCATGGGCGAGGCGCGAGAGAAGCACCCGTGGCCTGAGCACGCGGATGGCAAATATCAAGCCCTCGGCGTTGTGGGTGAGGAATACCACGAGTTGGTGATCGCCGTGGAGAAGGAGACGCCCGAACGGATGCGGGACGAGGCGCTTGATGTCGCGGTGACGGCCCTCCGCATGTGGGCGGGGGAACATGAAAGGAGAGGAGCGTGAGCGCATTCGACAACGAGAACAGACCGGGACGTCCGCGAAAGTGTCCTCCTTGTCCGTTGTGCGGACGGGATGAGATGCGGAGTTACGGTTCGCATATCTTCGGGCACATGAGTACTCGATTCTGTGGGTGTCAAAATTGCCAACATACCGACGTTTGGGTCGAGCCTGTGAACGGCGGGCACGGCTATTGGAAGAAAGCCGCGCGAGGAAAAAACCTTCCAACAACCCCTTGAACCCCCATCCCCTTGAAATGCTATGCTCCTGACCAAAAATCAGGAGTTTTTTATGGCTGTTCTTCCCTTGCGTCACTTCTCCCCGGTCGAGTTCCGCTGCAAGTGCGGGTGCGGCGCAGGCATGGAGAAGATGGACGCCGACCTGCTCCAGATGCTCGACGAGGCCCGTGATC
>OGRO01002007.1_pt1 | contig 16597 bp, 13 predicted proteins | sample 1553451 | NCBI WGS metagenome assembly OGRO01 (sample SAMEA2580021, study PRJEB22360) | human gut metagenome
ATTTATGATAAAACCCCGCCAGCCTCTCGGCTGGCGGTTTTTGATTGATGGGTGCTGGTGACTAGTAGCGGCGTTTATGTATTTCCAAAAGGGACCCGTTGCACCTGATTCTTTATCCTAAGAATCCCCTAGTCTTCTCCGCTTCTACGACGCGGGAGAGCGCGAGCATGTAGGAGGCGAGACGATAGGTCACATGGTATTTCTCCTTCAGTGCGTACACATCCTCATAGGCCTCACGCATCTTTTTGGCAAGGCGCTCATTGTACTCTTCTTCCGTCCAGTAGTAGCCGGTACGGTTCTGCACCCATTCGAAATAGGAGCCCACAACGCCGCCGACATTGCTCATGACGTCTGCGAGGACCTCGATCCCCTTCTCTTCGAAGTAGGCATCGGCTTCCTCCGTGGTCGGACCATTCGCCCCTTCCAGGATGAGACGGGCTTTCACCTTGCCCATGGTCTTTTCATTCAGCTGGTTCTCCATCGCGGCAACGAAAATGACATCGACGTCCTGTGCGAAAAGTTCACTGTCGGGGATCATGACCGCCCCTTCCTCCGTATAGCCTTTGAGCGAGCGGCCATGGCTGTTCGCATAGGTGTACATCGCTTCGATGTCAAGACCGCTTTCCTTGTGCCACGTACCATTGATATCGCCGATGGTGGTAATCTTGACGCCCTTCCTGTGCATGAGGAGAGAGCCGACGGAGCCGACATTGCCGAAGCCTTGTACAACCATGGTGAGATCCTTCATGTCCTTATGATTCTTTTCACACCATGTTTCCAGCGTAAAGAGCAGACCACGGCCCGTCGCTTCATTTCTGCCGAGAGAGCCGCCCACGGAAAGAGGCTTGCCGGTGACGACACCGGGTTCCCACTTGCCGGAGAGCGCTGTATATTCATCGGCGATCCACGCCATGATCTGGCCATTCGTATTCACATCCGGTGCCGGTACGTCCTGATCCGGTCCGATGATGGGATAGATCTTTCTGATATAGCCGCGTGTCAGACGGGCGAGTTCACGTGTGGAGAGCTTGTGAGGATCGACCTTGATCCCGCCCTTTGCGCCGCCATAAGGGATATTGCCGATGGCATTCTTGATGGTCATCCACGCGGCAAGGGCTTTGACTTCGTTTTCATCGGATGCGGGATGGAAACGGATACCGCCCTTTGCTGCGCCTCGTGCGGTGGAGTGCTGTACGCGGTAGCCGGAGAAGACTTCGACATGCCCGTCATCCATCTGTATCGGGATGCTCACGGTGAGCTCGCGCTCCGGATAGCGGACAAATGCGTAGTCGCTCTCCCCGTAGCCTAGCACCTTCGCTGCCTTGTCGAGGATATGAAGCATGTTTTCATAAGGATTGTAGCTTGCCATTTTTGCCTCCAAAAGGAAATTGGAACCTTGTGCATTCTTAGACACACATGAAAATCCATAGCTTTACTATAGCACGTTTTGCGTCTTTTGAGAATATAGATGCATACATAAATGAGTATTTAGCATGAATTTACATTCATTATGATAAATTCATCATACAGAAATAAAAGCTGCCGGTTCGCCTCGACCATGGATACAGGGCATAAGAAATTCTGCAGGTTCCATGGGTTCAGGGTTGTGGTGGCGGCTTCGCCGCAAATATATATGAGGCGATGCCCGAAGATCTTTTGAGATGCTACTATGCTCGTATCGCCAGCCTTCCCCTCGAGGGGAAGGTGCCCCGAAGGGGCGGATAGGGCAGTGGCGATATGAAAGGGAGTGGGAGAATGCGTTTCAAGCAGGCGATTTACGAGAGTACCCAAGCGCCGCTGGCGCGGCCCCTCTTTTCCTCTGCAGGTAATGCCCCAAAGCAGCCTTCAAGTCACCAGCCACCAGTCACTAACCATCAAAAAAGGAACCGCTTTCGCGATTCCATTTTTGATTTCTTGAGTCCGCCGTGAAGTTTCATTTCCCTTTCGCGGCAGGCGGGGCAGTCTCCGCCCCCACCGCAGCATCCACCGCCGCCGATGGTGGCATGATAGATGTGACGGCAGGCAAGAACGAAGAGGATGGCGATCACCGCCACCACGGCATAGACAGCGGGATTCATAGGAAGTCTCCTTTTGTGGAAACACGAATTAAATCGTTGTCGGATTTAATTCGTGTTTACTTATTTATTTTCGTAATCTGGTCTGGATGGATTCAGGGTTAGCCCCTGGGGCGGCCCGCCCCTTGATTACGTTTGAAAGCCTCGATGGAATGAGAAATGAGATATGCGAAATGGTGGTGCCAGTCACTAGTCACCAGCTACCCTTACGCTTTCGCAGCAACGGCTTTGGAGATTTCTTTCTCCTTCGGAGCCGGACGGCAGATGAAGTAGAGAGAAAGGAGACAGAGGACGATGGTGATGCCCTGAGAGAGACCGAAGGCTGCACCGTAGAAGAGCCAGCTGCCCAGATTGTAAGTTACGAAAGCCATGCCATAGCCGAGCACGACCTGGAATCCGATAGCGATAGCCGCCCATTTGCGGTCGCCCATTTCTCTGGCGATGGTCGCGATCGCAACGACGCATGGCGGGTCAAAGAGGTTCAGGATCATGTAGGAGAAGGCAGCGATCGGGGTGAACATATTCGCAATGCCAGCCATGATTTCTTCGTCCTCTGCTTCTGCTGCGACGCCATTCAGGACAGCCAGGGTACTCATTGCATTTTCCTTCGCCATTTCTGCGGAGATGACAGCAACAGCGCCCTTCCAGTCACCGAGGCCGAGTGGAGCAAAGATCCAGGAGATCGCATGACCGAAGGCAGCCATCATGGAGTCTTCGATGTCTTCTACCATTTCAAGACCTGCATTGAATGCGGAGAAGAACCAGATGACGACGCAGACCGCGAAGATGATGGTGCCGGCTTTGATGATGAAGCCGCGCGCTCTTTCCCACATATGGATGAGGACGCCCTTCATGGACGGGAAGTGGTAAGCCGGAAGCTCCATGACGAAAGGAGCCGGATCACCCGCAAAAGCACCTGTCTTTTTGAGAGCGATGCCTGCGAGGATGATGACCGCGATACCGAGGAAGTACATGGCCGGCGCCATCAGGATGGAGTCTGGGAAGAATACGGAGGTGATCATGGAAATGATGACCGCCTTTGCCGAGCATGGGATGAAGGTGCAGAGCATGATGGTCATGCGGCGGTCACGCACGTCTTCGATGGTGCGGGTCGCCATGACAGCCGGTACACCGCAGCCGCTGCCGACAAGGATCGGGATGAAGGACTTGCCGGAGAGCCCGAATTTACGGAAAATGCGGTCCATGATGAAGGCAACACGAGCCATGTAACCGGAGTCTTCCAGAAGGGAGAGGAAGAAGAAAATGAGGAGGATCTGCGGCACAAAGCCGAGAACGGTGCCGACACCGCCGATGATGCCGTCTACGACGAGGCTAGACATCCAGTCCGGCGCTTCGATGGACTCCATGAAGCCAGTCACTGCGTCATTCACGATCTCCCCGAAGAAGGTATCATTCACCCAGTCTGTCGCCCAGCCGCCGACGGTGGTGACAGAGATGAAATAGACAAGCGTCATGATGAGGAAGAAGATCGGAAGCGCAAGGATGCGGTTCGTGACGATATGGTCGATCTTATCCGAGGTCGTCATGGAGACGCCCTGTTTCTTTTTCTTCATGACACTGTCTATGATCTTGGAAATGTAGCCATAGCGCTGGTTGATGATGATGGACTCGGCATCATCATCGAGCTCGTCTTCGCAGTCCTTGATATGGCCTTCCAGATGAGACATCAGCTTCGGCTCCAGCTGCAGAGCTCCCGTCGCATCCTGGTCTCTTTCGAATACTTTGATGGCGTACCAGCGAACGAACTGGTTTTCGACTTTATCGGAGATAGATTCTTCGATGTGTGCGATGGCATGCTCGACACTGCCGGTGAATACAGACGGCAGGCGAAGCGATTTCTTATTCATAGCAAGCTCCATCGCCTTTTCAGCCGCTTCCCGGCAACCCTTGCCCTGCAGGGCAGAGATCTCTACGACCGGGCAGCCCAGCTCGGAGGAGAGTTTGTCGAAATCAATGATGTCGCCATTCTTTTTGACAAGGTCCATCATATTGATAGCCACGATCATCGGCAGACCGATCTCCACCAGCTGTGTCGTAAGGTACAGGTTGCGTTCCAGATTCGTGCCATCGATGATGTTCAGGATGACGTCCGGCTGTTCGTTCACCAGATAGTTTCTGGCGACTTTTTCTTCGAGCGTGTACGGAGAAAGGGAGTAGATCCCCGGCAGATCCTGGATGATGACATCCTTGTGTCCCTTGAGGATGCCGTCCTTCTTTTCGACTGTGACACCGGGCCAGTTCCCTACGTACTGGGAGCTGCCGGTCAGTTCATTGAATAATGTCGTCTTCCCGCAGTTCGGGTTACCCGCCAGGGCGATTCGTATAGACATATTTTTGTGTTCTCCTTCTTTGGCATTTGGGTGGGATTGGTTCTAGTTAGTGGTTTCAGGGTTCGGGGTTATGGTGGCGGCGCGGAAATTTAGAAAGCGCCGCGAGTTTTTGGAAATGCGTCAGCACTCACCGTGAACCCTGAAGTTTGAAAGCAGGGGTGAGTAGTTAGGGATTAGGAGTGACTGGTGACTTGGATTCTCCGGCATCGTCATCCCGAGCGCAGCCGAGGGATCTCTACTGCCCTGCGGGAATCAGTGTGTATGCGCCGAGGTAAAACGATGTATTGGCGCTGTCTCACATCAGGCAATGCGCGTTGTGCCATAGAGATTTCTCGGCTACGCTCGAAATAACGAAGGCGCGAAGCGCTATCAAAGCTCCGCGGCGCTTCAATTTTTTATGCGCCGCACCACCATTCCTAATTTCTCATTTTATTCTACTTCGATCGCTTCGGCTTCATCCTTACGGATGGAGAGCTCATAGCCGCGGACGGTGAGCTCGATGGGATCTCCCAGCGGAGCGACCTTGCGGACATAGACATCGACGCCCTTCGTGATACCCATATCCATGATGCGGCGGCGCAGCGGGCCTGCGCCAGTGATTTTCTTGACTTTGGCTGTGCTTCCGACAGCCACTTCTTTGAGTGTCATTCTATTCGTCCTTTCGTTTTGATAAGGGATAAGTGATTCGGTGTGACCGGCGGATGGTGAAAAAGACTCCCCGTTAAAAGAATATCCGCCCTGCCATAGAGCGATCGAGCGCGACACGGCTGCCTTTCACCTGTACGATCAAGTTGCCTCCCATCTGGCTGATAATGAGTACCTTCGCCGCAACGACGAATCCCAGATCTGCCAGATGCTGGCGAATCTCATCTTTCCCGGAGATCCGCGTGATCGTCACGGTGTCTCCTGCCTTGGCAAATACCAGAGGCATCATAGGCATCCTTCTTTCTGAAATGCAACTCTTCATTTCTTCACTTTCGCCAATATTATAGTTCCCCATTTTAAAATTAGTCAATAGCCCGAAATATTTTTATTAGATTAGCAATATGATTATTTACTATATCGTCTAATACAGGTTAGGATGATAACAAAAATCATATGGGCTTATTCTTAAATTTAGGCATTCAAAAAGCGCCATGCATTTGGCATGCCGCTTTTGTATTGCGTATTGTTTGTTGTTTTTCGTTTGGATTCTTTCTCCTTCCTCTGGAAGGAGGTGGCACGAAGCGCCGGAGATTGGCAGGCGGAACAAGGGAAACCTAATCCCTAGTCACCAGTCACTAGCTACCAGTCACCTTGCGATATGTACAGAAGCGATGCGGGAGCTTTCCCTCCCCCTCTATGCTCTCTTCCAGCTTCCAGCGGAAAGGATCGAAATCCGGGAAGTACGCATCGCCCTCGAAATCTTCCTCGATCTCTGTGATGTACATCGTATCTGCATAGGGCAGGAGCTCACGGTACATATGCTCGCCGCCGATCACGAAGCTCTCTCCTGCGGGCAGTGCCGCAAGCAGCTTCTTGACATCGTGGAAGAGAAGGACGCCCTCCGGCGCTTTGTAGTCCGGATTTCCTGTCAGCACATAATGGACACGGCCGGGCAGGACCTTGGGCAGACTCTCGAAGGTCTTTCGCCCCATGACGATGGGATGACCCATGGTGAGAGTCTTGAACCGCTTCAGGTCATCGGAAAGGTGCCAGATGAGCTGGTTATCCTTGCCGATGACACCGTTTCTGGCACGGGCAACAATGATAGAAAGGCTCATACGGACACCTCCATCGCGATCTTGTCATGGTGACGATAATTTTCCAGCTGGATGTCTTCAGGCTTAAAGTCATAGAAATCCTTCACATCCGGATTCAGGACGAGTCTCGGCGCTGCATAAGCCTCCGGCAGGCGCGAGAGCTGGAGCTTCAGCTGTTCCACATGGTTTTCGTAAATGTGCGCGTTATTGATGACATGCGTGAAGAGTCCCGGTCGAAGACCGCTCACCTGCGCGATCATGCAGATGAGCGCCGCGTACTGGGTCATGTTGAAGGGCACGCCGAGCCCCATATCTCCGCTGCGCTGGACGAGCATGCAGTTCAGGCGGCCGTCATTCGAAACATCCCACATGGTGAGGAAGGCACAGGGATAGAGTGCCATGTCAGGAAGATCCTTCACATTCCAGAGATCGACCACCATGCGGCGGCTCTCCGGGTCTTTTTTCAGCATGTCAAGGAGGGTGTCGACCTGATGGTACTTGCCGAGCTGATAGCCGTAGGCTTTCCCGATGGTGCCGTCCTCGCGCATCCACTCATCCCATACATGGCAGTTCCACTTCTGCAGCTCACGCACATCATTCGACTGCTTCTGCCAGATCCAGAGGATCTCTTTCACGGCTGTCTTGAAGGCGACGAATTTCGTGGTGAGGATGGGAAATTCCTTTTCCAGATCAAACTGCATGATCTGATGCGGCAGTTTGTAGGCAGGCATACCCGTGCGGTTCTCGCCGAGTGCGCCTTTGTCCAATATGTTTTTTACGATGCTGAGATATTCCTGATCAGCAAGACTCATGGTAGTGACTCCTTTGCTTGTATGTTGTCTGGAAATAGAGGCGAATAGGGATTTGAGATTAGAAGTGACGGGTGGCTAAGGGCTAGGGACTGGTGACTAGTGACTAGTAGCTAGGGACTAAGAGGCTAGGAGACTAGGAGACACCAGATTCCCCCGCATCTCCGCTTTCCTCGTCTGTCTTTCATACCGCCTGTACCCTATCCGCCCCTACGGGGTACTTCCCCGCAAGGGGTGGCTGACGATGCGAGGGAAGCCTGCTATCAAGAGACCTTTGGACATCGCACCCTATAGCGGCGAAGCCGCCACCACAACCTTGAACCCTGAACCAAGGATGAGTAGTTAGGGATTAGGATTGGTACTGGCGTTTTCCCGTATCGTCATGATGGCCGAAGTAGAGGGATCGTTGTCGTTTGCGGTATTTGCGTGAATGTTCGAAAAGGGAAAACAGGAAACCTGTATCCTGCAAACGTGGGGTCGGTCTCTCCTGCAAACTGCTTGCGTCAATGGTCATGAGCAGCGGCGTGCAAGAAAGATTTCTCGACTTCGCTCGAAATGACGAAACGCGCGAAGCGCTATCAAAATTCTGCGGCGCTTCTACATTCTTATGCGCCGTACCACCATTTCTCATTTCTCAGTCAAGCGAATCTTTCAAACGCAATCTATGGAACCGCCGCCCCACAGGCTGCCTCTAAAATCTACACCCGATCTCCCCAGATGCATTTCACGATCGCTTCTCCGTAGCGATCGACCTTTTTCGGGCCTATACCGCGGATGCGTTTCAGCTCCAGCTTCGTCTTGGGACGCCAGAAGGCCATTTCCTGCAGCTGCTCATCCGTGAAGATGCGATTCCGAGCCAGTCCTTCCTTAGCTGCGATCGCATTGCGGACAGAGAAAAGCTGCTGCAGGAGCTGGGCATCTGGATCCTTTTCTTCGATGACAGGCTCTTCTGCGCCGGTCCGGATGATCTCCAGAAAACGCTCGCCGTATTTCTGCAGCTTGAATGCGCCGACGCCATGCACCGCACCCATAGCTTCCATGGACTCAGGGCGCTCGCGTGCCATCGCTTCCAGTGTCGCATCCGAGAAGATGACAAAGGGCGGCACATGCTCTTCGGCCGCCAGTGTCCGCCGAAGCTCGCGCAGGGCTTCGAAAAGGCCGTCCCGGCTTTCGCGGCGGGGATCGAGATCCCGCTCGACCGCGGCGTCTTTCATCGCATCCTCTGCGCCGAAGGCAAGGCCGTAGACCTCTGCCTTCCCCGCAAGGACCTCTTTCGCTTTGTCCGTCAGCTTGAGTACGGGATAGGGCTGTCCGTCACGGAAGAGGTAGCCATCCGCGACGAAGCCGTTCAGCGCACTCTTGATATGGCCCAGCTTCTCAAAAGAGAGCTTGCCGAAAGTCGGCACCGTGAGGAGATCCTTCTCGATGAGCTCCTTTGTTTTCTTTCCTTTAAGGACAGCGGCGATGATGCTCGCTCCGTATCGCTCGCGGAGGGATAGAACGGTACGGAAAATGAGGACTGCCGCATCCGTGATCCTGACCTTGGCCGTCCGGTTCTCGCAGTTGCTGCAGTGCCCGCAGGGCTCCTTCACCCTTTCCCCAAAATAGGCGAGGACATAATTTCTAAGACACGAAGACGTCTGGCAATAGTCGATCATCGCATTCAGGCGCTGGTAATCCATCCGCTTCTGCTCCTCGCTCTGATTGCCATTCTCGATGAAGTATGTCTGGATATGTACATCCTTCCCGCTGTAGAGCAGGATGCACTCCGCCTTCGCTCCATCGCGTCCCGCGCGCCCCGCCTCCTGATAGTATGACTCGAGACTCTTGGGCATCTGGTAATGGATGACATAGCGCACATTGCTCTTGTCGATCCCCATGCCGAACGCATTCGTCGACACCATGACTGTCGTCCTGTCATAGGAGAAATCATCCTGCGCCTGCCTGCGTTCCTCGTCCGTCATGCCCGCATGGTAGCGCCCTGTCGTGATCCCCGCCTGAGAGAGCCTGTCATACATCTCATCCACCGCTTTTCGGGTCGCGCAGTAGATGATGCCGCTCTCCTTCCGGTGCGACTTCACATAGCGCAGGATGAAATACTCGCGATCCTTGCCCTGCATCACGCGGAAGGAGAGATTCGGCCGGTCAAGCCCAGTGCGGAAAACAGCCGCCCCGGAAAGCCCCAGACTTTCCTTCATATCCTGCTCGACGAGCGGCGTCGCCGTCGCGGTGAAGGCTGTCACGATGGGACGCTGCGGCAGGCTGTCGATGAATCTTTTGATCTTCCGATACGAGGGACGGAAATCATGCCCCCACTGCGACACACAGTGCGCCTCATCGACGACGATCATCGAGAGCGGCACCATGGAGAGACAATGCGTGAAATACGACGGCTCGAGCTTCTCCGGCGCCATGTAGAGCAGCTTGATCCGTCCGCGATACATGTCACGCAGCCGCTCGATCGACTCCTCGTAGGGGACCGTGCTGTTCACATAGGAGGCCGGGATTCCCTGCTCCGTCAGCGCCTCCACCTGATCCTTCATGAGGGAGATCAGAGGAGAAATGATGACCGTCCCCTTCGGGAGCAGCATCGCCGGGATCTGGAAGCAGATCGACTTCCCCGCACCTGTCGGCATGATGGCCATCACATCCTTCCCAGAAAGGATGGCAGAGATCACATCCTCCTGTACCGTGCGGAATGTGTCGTAGCCAAAATATTCCTTCAGTACGTCTTTGGGTTCCATAGCGCGCCTCCTTTCGATTCGAACATATTCATATTATTATAGCATAGATAAAGGGTTCGGGGTTCAGGGGTGTGGTGGCGGTTTCTCCGCAAGTATGTATGAGGCAATGACCGATTAAGAATCATTCTCGCCCCTTCCTCTGGAAGGGGCAGACGAGCGAAGCGAGGCGGGGTTGGCATCCTCGCATGTGAAAATACCGCTTCACGCAGCCAACCTCCGCCCCTTCGGGGCACCTCCTTCCAAAGGAAGGAGGGAGAAAAGTGGAGTGCGTTGACTGGTACCTAGGGTTGAGGTGGCGGCTTCGCCGCGATTGAGGACTCAGGTCGCAGCTGTTCTGGCATTCATTATCTCACATACGACGTTTCTCGTCGCTCAGGATGACGAAACGGGGCGATGCCCGAAGATCGGAGGATAGAAGTCAGATGTCTGATGTCTGATGTCTGATGTTTCCTAGTCTTATCCCTAGTCTCTAGCCACTCCTCCCTGCTTTCAAACTTCAGTCGATGTGAAATAACGATCATCTCATTTTCGCGTTCAATCTGCCGTGGGGGACTTGCAGCTCTCATAGGAGTGACCGGGAAACCTTATCCCAGCTGTTTTTCATGCCAGAGTCACCCTATCCGCCCCTACGGGGCACCTTCCCCTAGAGGGGAAGGCTGCGATACGAGAATACAATCTTCTAAAAAAAGACGGCAAAGCCGCCACGAGAACCCTGAACCAAATAAAAGCAAAGTAAAAAGGGGCGGTGAAGAAATGAGGGTTCATTTCTTCACCGCTCCTTTCTTACCCCTTAATAAATCATTTTTATAATAGCGCATTTGGTCGATATATAATAAAATAGATATGTAAGTTTGTATTCTATAATGCGTATGATATGAAAGGAGACTTTTATGAACCTGCTATTTACTGCACTCATTGTCGTATGGGCGGCCTGGCTCATTTTGAAGAAGTACAAGCCGCAGACCGTCCTTTTCGTAGCAGGCGGTCTTCTTCTCGCCGGCTCGATGATTATGAGCTGGGGCACGATCCTTCCCGCCGGAAAGAGCACCGGCATGTGGAGCTTCGATATTTTTGAACTCATCCGCACTCTTTTTGCGAACCGACTCTCCGGCCTCGGCCTCAACATCATGGCTGTCGGCGGCTTTGCACGTTACATGGATAAGATCGGCGCGAGCAATGCGCTGGTCGCCCTCACCATCCGTCCGCTGATGCTGCTGAAATCGCCCTACATCGTCATGAGCGCCTGCTGGGTACTCGGCATGTTCCTTGGGCTGGCCATCAATAGTGCCTCAGGCCTGGCCATGCTGCTCATGGTGACCATGTTCCCGATCCTTGTCGCACTCGGTGTCTCCCGCATCTCTGCGACCGCAGCCATCGCGACCACGCTCTGCCTTGACTGGAGTCCGTCAGATACCGGCACCATCTTTGCCGCTGAGATCGCAGGCTTCGATCCCGTCATCTACTGGCACACCTTCCAGATCCCGATCGCCTGCGCCGTCATTCCCTGTGTCGCCATCGCCCACTACCTCACGCAGAAGATCATGGATAAGCGCGACGGGCACATCGTGCGCGCTCTGGATCCGGCGGAAGTCTCTGTCAATATCGAGACTGAGGATGAAAAGAAAGCCGCGCTTTCCCATCCGCCGAAGATCTATGCCCTTCTTCCGATCATTCCTCTCGCTCTCATCCTCATCTTCTCGCCGCTCTGCCTCCCCGGCATCAAAATGAACATCATCATGGCGATGCTCATGGGGACCGCCATCGGCATGATCGCTCAGTTCTTCCGTACAAGAGACCTGAAGGAGACCTTCTCTGAGATCCAGATCTTCTTCGACGGCATGGGCAAGCAGCTCGCCAATGTCATCACCATCGTCATCGCCGGCGAATTCTTCGCGAAAGGCCTCACTTCCACAGGCTCCATCGATGCCATGATCCAGGGCGCCCAGACCACCGGCTTCGGCGCATCCGGCCTGACGCTTGTCATGATCGCCATCATCGCAGTCTGCGCCATCCTCATGGGCAGCGGCAATGCTCCCTTCTTTGCCTTTGCCAATCTCGTCCCGGCGATCGCTGCCAAGACAGGTGTAGCAGCCTCCTTCATGGTCCTCCCGATGCACCTCATCGCGAGCTCTGCGCGCGCCATCTCTCCGATCACCGGTGTCATTATCGTGGCCTCCGGCATGGCTGGCATCAGCCCCTTTGACCTTGTGAAACGCACAGCCATCCCGATGACTGTCTCCTGCATACTCATCGTCGTCGCGAACTTCGTGATCTTTGGATAAATAGTTGCTAGTTGCTAGTGACTAGTCACTAAAAAATAAAAGCGTAAGTGATATCGCACCGATAATCACTTACGCTTTTATTTTGGAGAGCGCTCAGAGCCAAGCCGGCCCCGCCGCTGTTCCTCCTTATTTTCCCGCTGCGAGCTTCACGATTTCCACCGCCTGCTTGGCGCATTTGACGAGGTCATCGATCACCTGATATTCCTCACTGGTGTGACATTTGAAATTTCCTGTACCGATCCCGACAGCGGCGATGCCGTGTTCATTGAAATGGTTCGCATCCATGCCGCCGCCCCCTTCCTTGAAGAAGGGTGCTGCCCCGACTGCCTCTGCCGCCTCTTTGGCCAGCACGCAGGGACGCGCGGTCTCTTCGAGCTTGAAGGCATGGTAAAGCGTATGCAGCTCGACCTCGATCTTCGTATGGTATTTCTCGGAGATCTTGTCTGCCGCCGCCTGAATATCGGCAGAGATCTGCTGATACTCCTTCGCATCGCGGCTTCTCTGCTCGCCGGTGATCGTCACGAGATCGCAGACGACATTGGTCGCACTTCCCGCCTCGATGATAGAGAAATTCGCCGTCGATACCGGTGAAAGCCGGCCATCCGGAAGATGCATGATGAGATCCGCAGCTACCTTCAGCGCATTCAGTCCTTTTTCCGGTTCATTGCCCGCATGCGCCGTCACGCCATGCACACGGATCGTGACACGCCCCTTGCTCGGAGCGGCAAGGACGATGGTCCCCGCCTTGCCGGAGGCATCATATACGAAAGCACTCTTCGATCGGAACTGGGAAAAATCATACTGGCGCGAGCCTTCGACGCCCGTTTCCTCACAGACAGAGAAGGCCACTTCGATCAAGCCATGCGGGATCTGCTTCTCTTTCACTTCGCGAAGCATTGCAAGGATCGCTGTGACGCCGCCGATGTCATCGCCTGCCAGGATCGATGTCCCGTCCGAGACGATCTTCCCTTCCGCTTCCTGCACGATAGGAACAATGTGCCCATGATTTCCCACGCGGTCCATATGCGCGGAGAAAAGGATAGGCTCGCCATCCGTATTTCCGGGAAGCCGTGCATAGAGATTGCCCGCATTGCCTCCGAGCACCTCGCCTGCTTTGTCTTCCGTCACGGTGAGACCAAGCGCCATGAGCTTCTCCTTCAGCACATCAGCGATCGCCCGCTCGTCACGCGAGTGGACCTCGATGGAAACCAGTTCTTTAAATTCATCAATGATACGTTTCTGATCCATGAGAGGACTCCTTTCTGAAATGAGAAATGAGAAATGCTAGGGAAACGCTGATTAAATCGCAGAGTCCGATTTGGTATGTATTTTCTACAATGCTTCGTCATAACCCGCCTTAAATAGCTCGCTATTCGCGGCGGCTTATTCCTCGCCTTGTATGAAAATACAAGAGCCAAGTCGGACAACGATTGAATCAGTGTTTCCTTAGGGCGGCGCATAAAAATCAGAAGCGACGCAGTGTATAAATAATGGCGATGCCCGAAAGTAGCATTCAAGTCACCGGTCACTTTGCGTCCCTAATCCCTAGCCACTCATCCTTGGTTCAGGGCTCAAGGTTGTGGTGGCGGCTTCCTTCGTATTGTCAGCCTTCCCCTCTAGGGGAAGGTGCCCCATAGGGGCGGATAGGGCACAGGCGGTATGAAAGACAGATGAGGAAAGCGGAGATGCGGGGAAATTTGATATCTCCTAGTCTCTTAGTCCCTAGCTACTAGTCACTAGTCACAAGCCACCAGTCACTGCCTTCTCCTCTTTCTATGCGGATGATAGAGCTGCCAGTGGAAGTGGATCGCACAGAAGCGAAGAAGTGTCACGCAGGAAAAAGCGATCCAAGAGGACACGGAGAGCTCCAGCTCCGTGAAATGACGCAGACAGCAGAGGACAAGGCCGCCTGCGATGGATGCGATGGCGTACACATCCATGTACAGCACGACAGGCATGCGCCGCGCCATCATATCCCGCAGCATACCGCCGCCGACCGCCGTAATAAGCCCGAGCATGGTCGGCAGAAGGAAACGGTACGAGTCAGGGTACTGGTAGAAGGCCGTCAATGCCCCCGTCACCGTGAAAGCCGCAAGCCCCACCGTATCCGAGATATTGTACATGAAAGTGATGTAGCGCTCATTCTCCCTCGATACGCGATAGACCGGATAGAGAAAAGAAATGATGAGCGCCGTGATGATGGAAACAAAGAGCCCGCCGGGACTGCGAAGCACCGACGGCGGCGTGATGCCGCAGAGCACATCACGCACCATCCCGCCGCCTACGCCGGTCATGACAGCAAGCACGGTGATGCCGAAAATATCCATACGCCGCGACAGTCCCACCACAGCGCCGGAAAAGGCAAAGGCGATGGTGCCGAGCGTTTCAAAAATGAGCCAGGTGATGGTCATGGGAGATCCTTTGAAAAAATGGAAAAAGGGTTCAGGGGGAACACTAGGCAATATGTCGGATATAGTTAGGAGTTAGGAATGAGGAGTTAGGAGTGTAGGTACAGCGCACAAAATTTGGAAGCGCTGTGAAATTTTATATAAGTAGCACATAAATGGAAATATAAAAAGGGGTATCGGGGCGCCATAAAGTTTGTGCGCCCCTTCCGCCACTCCTCACTCCTAATTCCTCACTCCTCACTTTTAGCGCAAATGTTTCACCGCTCTATTGACCCATATTCAGAAATATCAAGCGCTATTCAAAATACCACACGCAACGCCGCATAGCAGAGATTCACATAGCCCTGTGCAAGCGGGCCGATGATGCGGTTCACCCAGCCGGAGAATACGATGAGCATCAGGATGACGAAGCCGTAGCGCGCATTAAAGTTTTCAAATTTCCAGGCAAGCTCTCCGGGCAGCACGGTAGAGACGATCTTCGAGCCATCGAGCGGCGGTATCGGGATCAGATTGAAGAAAGCGAACCATACATTGTACATCATGATCCACTGCAGGAAATAGAAGCCGCCGTCACCGAGCATGCCGATACGCCCCAAGATCGTGATGAGAAGCAGCGAAAGGAATGCCAGGAAAAGATTCATGCCCGGGCCTGCGAAGGATACCTTCAGCATCCCCATGCGATAATTTTTATAATAGCGTGGATCAATGTCTACCGGCTTCGCCCAGCCGAATCCGCAAAGTACGAGAAGGAGAGTCCCCATCATGTCGAGATGCGCCATCGGATTGATGGTCAGCCGCCCCATACGGGACGGCGTGGGGTCGCCCAAAGCATCGGATACGGCGGCGTGCGCGTACTCGTGCATCGAGAGCGCGATGAGGAGCGCCGGAGCGCGATAGATTAACGTAGATAGGTCGAGAAAGTCAAACATGGGGACTCCTTAGAAAAAAGGTTCAAGGTTCAGGGTTAGCTCATGGGGCGTGCCGCCCTTTGATTGTTTGCGAAAGAGGTTCAGCAGGTTCTATAGGTTCTACGGGTTCAACAGGGGGTGGTGCGGCGCATAAAAATCAGAAGCGCCGCGGAGTGTAAATAATGGCGATGGCCGAACGTGGTATTTAGTCACCAGTCACTAGTCACTCCTAATCCCCAATCCCTAGCCTCTCATCCCTGCTTTCAAACTTCAGGGTTAACCCGTGGGACGTGCCGCCCTATGATTGCGGATGAAAGCTCTACTTCGAGTGAGGAATGAGAAATTCGAAATGAGAAATGGTGATGCGGCACAAACAATAATGAAGCGCCGCAGAATTTTGATAGCGCTTCGTGCGTATCGTCAGTACGACTTCTAATCCCTAATCCCCAGCCGCTAACTACCAGTCACTAGCCACTAGCCACTCTCATTCATCCGCCGGATGATTGCTGTGGATCTCTGCGGTCACGGGATGGAGCGTGCAGCTGCCATAGGCAGAGAGCACGGTGAGCAGCGCGGCGCGAGAGGCCTCGCTTTCAAAATGTGCGTCGATGAAAATTTTCTTTCCATCATCCACCGCATAGCTGTGAAGGATGTGGTACTCTGTCGTCTTCACGAAAGCGAGGAAATCCTGTTTCTTATCTTCATGCAGCGTGAGCTCGAAAATGCCGTGGACGGCGTAGCCGAAGACAGGGCAGTTCACATTGACCGTATAGCGCTCGACGATGCCCAGATCCTGCAGCCGCTCCAGCCGATTCTTCACCGCCTGACTCGTGAGGTACACCTGCCGCCCCAGATTTGTCATGGAAATGCGGCCATTCTTTTTGAGTGCATTGATGATTTTGATATCGGTTTCATCTAATTCTTTCGGAATCATACGGACGCCTCTTTTCTGTCAGTAGTTTATGAGTATTTCTATAAATCTATTATAACCGAAATTGAATTTCTGAGAAAGAGTGAGGGGAAAATAGGGGCAAGGTTTAGCCAATGGGGCGTGCGGTTCCTTACTTGCACGAGAAAGAGGTTCAGCAAGTTCTATAGGTTCAAAAGGGTTGGTGCGGCGCATAAAAAGTCAGAAGCACCGCGGAGTATAAATCATGGCGATGCCCGAAGAAAGGCGGAATGACAGGTTTCCCGAGAGTGTAGAATGGTTTGTGTAAATAAGATTTTCTTGAGTTTACACAAGCTTTCAAGGTCTAAAACAAACCATAAAAGAGACTG
>OGRO01002012.1_pt1 | contig 16583 bp, 9 predicted proteins | sample 1553451 | NCBI WGS metagenome assembly OGRO01 (sample SAMEA2580021, study PRJEB22360) | human gut metagenome
TTTCCGAAAGCAGCGTAAATAACCGATCCCGGCTGACCGGCAATCCGTCTTATTGCAGCAAATGTCACAGTTTGCAGCCGCCGAGCCGGGGCATCAGTTTTCGGTAGTAACCCATCCGCTTCAAAAGAAGGGTATCGGACAAGGCTGCTTGCACATTACGCCATAAATGTTTATAATAGGCCTGACGGGTATAGCCCGAACAACCTGCATAGAAACGACAGGCAAAATGCCGGTTGCCAACCACGTCCCAAATCTATGCCCGCATCACCAACGACAAGATCGGGCAGGATATGGCAGCGTTGAGCGAAAAACTCAACAGCGTCTTCAAGGTCACGCAGTAATCCGGCACGATTCCGGAATACCGTACCCCGTAATTTATTTCCGCCGGCAGGGAATTAAACACCGGAGATGAAAATACGCAAGGCCATGCGAATCGCTCGAAGGGCGAGCCTTGGGATTTCCATCCCCAGCGTTTTGCTGGTCGCTACCGTCGCACACTCTGCGGACCGGACGGCAGCCGCTTCACAACACACGCATATCAGAAACCAAATAGTTGCAACAGAGATTTCTTTCGCGGCCTGCTTCGATAAACTGCCGTATAAATGCAGATTTGTTTAGATATTTATTTCTTGAATTATATATTTCTCTGTTTCTGCATCGAATCATCCGCATGTCCGGATGATTATTCCGATAAATATTTGTCCAACCGTCTGTTTCTTTATCTGAATATTTGTTTCGATGGCAATATACAACCTGCCGAATCGCTTCGATTCTGATGTCCGCTCACGACCGCTCCAGTCCGTTCGGCGGACTTTTTTTCATCTTCAGACTGTTGTAATATTGCATCGGGAACAGCCCTACCCTCGGAAGCAGCATCGGGGAATTCTGAAAACTTTGGGCAGAGATTCTCCGGCGCGAATTTTTCCCATCGTCAGATGGGACCATTTGCATGTCGTGTCGCTACGCAAAGATTTGCATGAATACGACCGCTCTTATCCATATTGCGGATTTGTAACCAGACTACAAACACGCAAATCGAATTAGATCGATTTGTAACAAGGCTTATCACATCTGTAACAATCGTTATCGAAACGTTACACACAACAGACTATTTTTGTTATACCAAATAAATCAACTAATCTGATATGAAAAACAAGTTACTACTATTCGGGTATGTCTTTGCCGCCTCGTTCGGGGCATTCGTAGTCGGGCTTAATTTGGGAGGAATTTCCGGAGCGCTCGAATTCATTACCGCCGAGTTCGATCTTTCGGCCATGACCATGGGGCTCGTGACGAGCGCCATTATGATTGGCTGCCTGATAGGAGCATTGCTGGGAGGGCGTTACAGCGATAAATACGGCCGCAGAAACATGATGATCATATCTGCCGTCATGTTGATACTGTCGGCCGTCGGATGTGCCATGACAAGCAATGCCGCATGGCTGATTGCAGCCCGTTTCCTAGGCGGCTGCGGTATGGGTGTCCTCTCGGCTGTAATACCTATTTATATATCCGAAATATCTCCTGCCAAATGGCGCGGAACATTCGTTTCGTTTTACCAGTTATTCATCGTTATCGGCATTCTTGCTGCTTATTGCGCCGATTTTGGGATGATTTCGTGGGGAAACAACTGGCGTTGGATGCTAGGATTGCCGTTGTTGTTCGCTGCGGGCAATCTACTGATGCTGTTGTTTCTGCCCGAAAGTCCGCGTTGGCTGATTAAACAGGGGGAATATGAGGTTGCCCGAAAAGCCATCGCCCGCATGGGAATTTCTTCCGAAGATGCGGCAGTTATGCTTGAAACACCGAAATCTTCGCAGAAGGGCGGGCCCAAATTATCCGAGTTATTCCGCGGATCGACGACACACATCGTCCTGTTGGGCTCGTTGCTCGCCGTATTCCAGCAAATCACCGGAATTAACGTTATCATCAATTACGCCCCTGAAATATTGCGGCAGACCGGTATCGGCGGAGATACGGCACTTATGCAGGCCATTTATGTCGGAATAGTGAACTTTCTGTTCACGATTGTCGCCGTATGGCTAGTGGACCGTCTGGGCCGCAAGAAACTGCTTTTGTGGGGATGTGCCGGATTGGTCGTGTCACTAGCGTACCTGACCTATGCCTTTGCCCAGCCGCTGCCCGGCAGTATCGGGATTCTGATCGTCCTGCTTGTTTACATCGCTTTCTTTGCTGTGTCGCTTTCCCCGCTTATGTTCGTCGTTACAGCCGAAATATATCCCTCGGCGATCCGGGGTACGGCCATGGCGCTTTCAACGGGGATCAGCTGGGCCTGCGCATTTCTGGTCGTGCAGTTCTTCCCCATAATGCTGGAGAGTTTCGGTGCGGCAATCGTTTTTGCCGGATTCGGAGTCCTTTGCCTTGCTGCATGGCTGTTTATCTACATCTGGATTCCCGAAACCAAAGGGCGTTCGCTTGAAGAGATTGAAAAACAACTGCTAAAAAAAGAGTAAGATGTATTCTAAACCCCTTGTTATCGGCATCGGCGAATTTCTGTGGGATATTTTGCCTACTGGCCGCAAAGCCGGAGGAGCTCCCGTGAATTTTGCCTATCATGCCTCGCAGAACGGTGTCGAAGGCTGGGCTGTCAGCGCTGTCGGCAATGACGATGCCGGACGCGATCTGCTGGCAGTTACCGCCAGTTACGGTATCCGTACACTCGTTGCTACGGTGGATAAGCCGACCGGCACTGTCGATGTGTCGCTCTGCGACGGCCAGCCTACCTACACGATCCACGAACATGTCGCATGGGATTATATTCCGCTCACGGAAGAGATGCTGTCTTTGGCGCGCCGAGCCGGCGCCATCTGCTTCGGCACGCTGGCACAGCGCGGCGAAGTTTCGCACCGGACCACATGCGCCATGGTCGAAACTGTACCGGCCGACGCTTATCGCATCTATGATATCAACCTGCGTCAGCATTTCTATTCGAAAGAGTTGATCGACCGGTCGCTCCGCATCGCGAACGTGCTGAAAATAAACGATGACGAACTCGTCCGGTTGCAGGAGATGTTTGCACTTCCGGAGGATACGGATGCTGCGTGCCGCCAATTGGCGGAACAATATGCACTTCGCATGGTCGTACTTACCGGCGGGGATCGTTTCAGCTCCATTTATACCCGCGAGTGTATATCTACGCTGCCGACACCCCGGGTGGAAGTCGTCGATACCGTAGGCGCTGGCGATGCCTTCTCCGGAACCCTGATCGGAGCCTTGCTTTCGGGCCGGACGATCGCAGAGGCGCACCGGACTGCCGTTGAAACCGCGGCTTATGTCTGTACCTGCGCAGGCGCATGGCCTCCGCCTCGAAAATAATCTGACCTTAAAACCCAAGTTTACCATGAAACGACTGACTACGATCTTAATGGCGCTCTGCACCATAGGCTGCGGAACGCACGGCAGTCCCTCGGACGCCGCTTCACAGGTGACGATGGCGTCACTGTTGGATGAAATGATTTCATACGACGCAGTGACCGGTTATCCGGCCGTGGATTACCGTGCGGCTCAGGTCAGCAGCTACGACCGCCGTACCGTTGCCCCTCATGAACCCGGCTGGTTCGCCAACGACGACGGAGCCGGATTCGAACGGCTCGACACGATTCGCGGCCGTGTCGAAAAGGTGCTCTTCGATGAAAAGGGCCCCGGAGCCATAACGCGCATCTGGATGACAACCAACGATAAACGGGGAACGCTGCGGTTCTATTTCGACGGAGCAAGTACGCCTGAAATCGAGATTCCAGCCTATGATATGGCACGCTTCCCGGTGACTGTAGGCGAGGCCCTCTCATTGACACATACGCATTATGAAGATGAACTCTCCAAAACCGGCGGCAACACCTTCTTTCTGCCCCTGCCTTATGCCCGATCCTGCCGCATCACACTCGAAGAGTCCGATTACACGGTCAAAATCCCCCGTTATTATCATATCGGATACAGAACTTATGACAACGGAACGAATGTTCGGACCTTCTCGTTGAGAGAAGTGCGCAAGCTCACGGATAAGATCGCCGCGGTAAACCGTAAATTGCTTTCGCCCGAAACGTATACCGACGGAACGGAGTGTACCCGGACCGTCACCCCGATGTCGAACGGCGCCACGTCGCTGCACTTGCCCGACGGAAACAAAGCGATCCGGTCGTTGACCATAACGCTCTCGGAATTTGATCCGGCAGATCTTGTCGAGATCATGCAGCGGACTTGGCTGCGTATCGATTTCGACGGTATACGCTGCGTATGGTGTCCCCTCGACTGTTTCTTCGGAGCCGGCACCGGTGCACCGGTTTCATCGAACTGGTACATCTCATCCGACGGCAAAGGCTCCTTTACGAGTCGTTGGGTGATGCCTTATGCGGAACATGCGGACCTGCGTCTCGAAAAAAGGACCGATATTCCCTTTACAGCCGTAATCACGGGTTATGTCGATGATTTCGACTGGACGGCACAGACACTCTATTTCCATGCAACTTACCACGATGAAACAAGTATTCCAGTCAACAATGATTATAACTCGCCGGACAATCTCGACTGGAATTTTACGACCATAACCGGTCGCGGGGTCTATTGCGGCGATGTGTTGTCGCTTTACAACCACTGCCCGGACTGGTATGGTGAGGGCGATGAAAAGATATGGATCGATAACGATACGTTCCCGTCGTTCATGGGTACCGGGACAGAGGACTATTACAACTGTTCTTGGGCGCCTGTGGTGCCGTTCGCAACGCCGTTCGGCGGCGCTCCCCGGGCCGATGAAGCATCGTCGCACGGATACAATACCTTTGTCCGAACCCGCAATCTGGATGTAATACCTTTCGGGCAACGGTTGCAATTTGACTTGGAAATGCTGAGCTGGAATCCCGGTGCGGTCGATTACCGGGCAGCTGCTTTCTGGTACGGGACGGCAGCGTCTGCGGCAACGGAGAAAAATTAACCTAAATACCATCAATTATGAAACAACTCTATTTCATGTTATGCATGGCTCTGATGCTGCTGTACGGCATGCCGGCATCTGCTCAAACGAGTCACGGCATTTCCGGAAAAGTGACCGATCAGACCGGAAACGGAATTGCCGGGGCATCGGTCATCGTCAAGGGAACTACGACCGGGACCTCGACCGGCAGCGACGGCAGTTACTCGCTGAACGTAAAGGACGGAAATGCAACGCTCGTGTGTTCCTTTATCGGCATGAAGAGTGCAGAAGCCGCTGTAAATGGCCGGACAGAGGTGAACTTCGCACTCGAAGCCGATGCCATCGGCCTTGAGGAAGTGATTGCGATCGGTTACGGCACGATCCGCAAAGAGGAGATCACCAGTTCAATCACCCGAGTGTCATCCGATGAATTTTTACAAGGAAGCGTCAGCAATCCGCTTCAACTGCTTCAGGGAAAAGTCGCAGGTCTGGGCATTTCCAAAACATCGGGCAATCCCAGCGGCGAGCTGAGCATCATGTTGCGCGGTATTTCGACGCTGGCAGCCTCTTCGGCTCCGCTTATCGTGATCGACGGGGTGGCCGGAGGGTCCCTCAACGCCATTTCACCGGAAGACATTGAATCCATCGATGTCTTGAAGGATGGTTCGGCCGCTGCCATCTACGGTACGCGCGGAACGAACGGCGTGATTATCATCAATACCAAACGGCCGCAGTCGGGACGAGTCGCGGTGGAATACAAAGGCTATGTCACCATCGACCAAATGCTCGATGAGACCTCCGACTATCCGGATGCCACGGAACTCCGCAGTCTGAAATCCCGGCTTGCGAAAGAGGATTCCCGCTTCGACCTGATCAACGATTTCAAGGGCGACACGGACTGGGTCCGGGAGATTACCCGCACGCCCGTCAGTCAGACGCACTATGTTTCGCTGCAAGGCGGAAATGCCCGGACGAATTACCTCGCTTCGGTAACCTACAACGACAAACAAGGTATCTACAAGGGCTCTTTCGACGAGTCGTTGACCGCCAAACTCAGCATCAACCACGCAATGTTCGACGACCGGTTCAAGATCGCCCTGAATGTCAGCAATAAAATCGTAACGCAGGGTATCGTTCCGGACGATCTCTATATGCAGGCGCTCAGCCGGAACCCGACCATCCCGGTCTACAACGCCGACGGCTCCTATTATGAAAACAGCAACGGTGCCAACCCGGTAGGCTTACTGAAAGAACAGAACACCGAAAACAAGTACGACCAGCTGATGATGTCGGGACGGATTTCGATCGAGCCGGTCAAGGACCTGACGCTCAGTGCTACGGGTATTTACATGGGCGACTTCAACGATTACGCTTACAGCACGACCCAAAAGCATTATTCATCGACGATGGGCAGCACGCAGGGACAGGCCCGACTCTCCGGGGGCCACGGCGAAGACAAAACACTCGAATTGCAGGCCGACTATTCGCGCAAATTCGACCGCCATACGTTGCAGGCAACCGTCGGATACAGTTACAATGACTATATCCACCAATCTTCCGAAATGTATGCCTACGATTTCCCAATTGACGGATTCGGCGCATGGAATATCGGTTCGGCGAATTCGACGCTCGATGGCACCTCGAAGCTGACCAGCTATAAGTACCGGATCAAGCTGATCGGTTTCTACGGCCGAGTGAACTATAATTTCGACAATAAATACCTTTTTATGGCCAGCCTGCGCCATGAGGGAAGCGATAAGTTCGGAAAGAACAACCGTTGGGGTACTTTTCCGGCCGTAAGTGCCGGCTGGCGGATTACACAGGAAAAGTTCATGCGGGATGCATATTGGGTTTCCGATCTCAAATTACGGGTCGGATACGGCATAACCGGCACCGCTCCCTCATCGCCCTACCAATATGTCCCGCTATACAATTTCAGTACGGCATACATGGGGTATGACGGAGGTAAATGGGTGAATGGTATCGTGCCGACGAACAATGCCAACGACGATCTGAAATGGGAGCGCAAAAAGGAACTTAACGTCGGACTGGATTTCGCTCTTTTCAACAGTCGGTTCCGGGGCAGTATCGATTTTTACAACCGGCGCACCGATGACCTGCTCTACACCTACACGGTTCCGACACCGCCCAATATTACCAATTCGATTCTGGCCAACGTGGGTTCGATGCGCAACCAGGGTGTCGAGGTGATGCTTTCCGGCGACCTGATCTCCCGCAAAGACATGGCATTGACCCTCAGCGGAAACTTCTCCTACAACAAAAACAAACTGATTTCGCTCTCCAACGACAGGTATACAATGGAATATCTGACACTCGGCTCGACCGGAGAACCCATGCAAACTTACACGCACCGGCTCGAAGATGGCTGGGCAGTCGGCAACTTCTACGGATGGCGTGTCGATGGACTGAAAAACAGCACGACTTGGAATGTTGTCGGAGCCGAAAATTCGGACCCCAGTGAAGATAATAAGACTATTATCGGTAACGGGATGCCCAAAATGTTCGCCGCTTTGCAGGCCAGTTATCGCTGGAAGGGGCTTGACGTGTCGGTATCCTTTCGCGGAGCTTTCGGCTTCGATATTCTGAACGCCTACCGGATGAAGTATGAAACACTCGCTTGGCTGTCGAGTTTCAACGTGCCGAAATCAGCTTATCAGAAGATCGGCGAATATTACAATTTCGCGCCGTCGATCTATTCGGACCGTTATATCGAACCGGGCGATTACGTCAAACTCGACAATCTGACCATCGGCTACACATTCGATCTTTCACAACGCAACAAGGTGATACGCAGTATCCGGGTCTTCTGTACGGGCATGAACCTGCTTACGATCAGCGGCTATTCTGGGCTGGACCCCGAAGTGGCGATCGTCGGCCTCACACCCGGCGTGGACCCGATCAACAAATACCCTAACCTGCGTTCGTACATCGTCGGTGCATCGTTCAACTTCTAATGATCAAAACCATGAAACGAAAAACAATACATCTGTTCGGCGCATGCGCACTTCTGCTGGCTTCATGCACGAATCTCGATCCGGATATTTACAGCGATATGACAATCGACAAGATTCTGGACGACAGCGAACAGAGTTCGGCCTACCTGCTGACGCCCATGTACGGGCAGATGCGCTGGTTCAACGAGGACCGCAGCATCTGGGATCTGACCGAGCTCGGAACCGATGCATGGGTCATTCCGACCAATTCGGACGGAGGCTGGTATGACGGCGGTATCTGGCTGCGGCTGGACAATCACGAATGGAAATCGACCGACCCCCATTTCAGTACTTGTTGGAGCCACTTGTGGTATGGCATTACGACCTGCTGCAACCGGGTGCTGCATCAGTTCGAAGAGGCCGGGCTGGAGCTCGACGAGCAAACGCTGGCGGAGGTTCGTGCCGTGCGTGCATTCTATTATTATTACCTGCTGTCTCTTTTCGGGAATGTGCCGATCATGGAGACCTACGACGTGCCGAAAGATTATATGCCGACGACGCGCGACCGGAAAGAGGTGTATGATTTCGTCGTGCGGGAACTGCGCGAGAGCATGGACAAACTGCCCGAAGAACAGCGGTACAGTCGTTTTAACAAGTGGGCTGCCAAGCATCTGCTGGCAAAGGTATATCTGAATGCCGAATCGTGGCTCGGCAGTGAATATGCCGCCAAGCGCGACAGTACGCTCATCCTTTGCAACGAGATAATCGGGTCTGCGAAATACCAGCTCGACGACAGCTTTTCCAATATTTTCAGTCTGCAAAGCGAAACGTCGCCCGAAATCATTTTTGCGGTGCCGTATGATGAAACGACGGGATCGCCGATTTTCCACTGCATCTATGCCAAAACCCAGCACTGGGCCTGCAAACCGATCTACAACGCGGGTTCGGGCGGTTACAATGGACTGCGTGCCGTGCCTTCGTACGTAAAAGAGACGTTCGATGCCACCGATCCCGATCATTACAATGACAAACGTTACAGGCAGAGTTACTGCATGGGGCAACAGTACGACTACCTCACCAAGCAGCCGCTCTATTTTACTGACGGAGTGACACCCTTCAATTATGTCAACGAAATCGCCTCGATCGACGCCGCCCGTGAATTCGACGGCTACCGCTTCGGAAAGTACGAGGTCAAAATCGGCCAGAAATGGGAGACCGATCAGGACTGGGTCGTGTTCCGCTTCGGGGAGACCCTGATGATGAAAGCCGAATGTATGCTTCGTGACGGGGATGCACAGGGAGCCGCTGACATCGTGAACGAGGTGCGCAGACGCAGTTTCGATCCGTCTCTGCCCCGATCCGTGCGTGAGCTGACGGCCGAGCAGTTGTCCGCCTTGACAGTCGTTGACGGCGTATCCGTGCCTTACGGTGAATTTCTGAAAGAGCTCGGGCGCGAGTTCACGGGCGAAGGGATGCGGCGCGAACAGCTGATCCGATGGGATCTCTATGTAAACGGAAGCTGGACATTCCACACGCCCAAGCAGAAGAAATATCTCGAATTGTATCCGATACCCTCTTCCGAACTGCTTTCCAACATTAACCTTCGTCAAAATGATGGATATTCTTATTAAAACAGACAGGCGGCCCGTATCCGGGATCAGAAGCATGTTGTTCCTGATTGCCGTCCTATTTCTGCTGCCGGATTGCTCGTCGGCATCCGATACGGAGATTCCCGATCCGGAACCGCCGGGACCGGAACCTCTCGAAACAGGGACGCTGCTGCCGGATAACATAACGCTCGTGGCGCGCGTCACCGGACGTTCGGAAAGCGGAGAAACGATTCCCAATCCCAACCGAACGGACGCCCGGTTCAATATCGGCCGTACCGATTACAACAATATGTGGGATGCCGGCAACGGGACGGTCATGTGCGCATTCGGCGATAATTTCGACTACGGAGGCGGCAACTGGAAATCGAACGCCATCGCACTCTCTTCGGATCGTGACTTGACGGACGGGCTTTATTATTCGGGAATGCTGATGGATGGCAATGCCGTAAAGGAGATCGTCGTCTCGCGGGCCAAAACCGGGCAATATCCCGATGGTTCGGAATACGAAGTGACCTGCATTCCTACGGGCGGCATTGCGGTCGGCACCCGTCAGTACCTGAACTACATGAGTATCCATGACTGGACTCCTACGGGTGATAACGATTACTGGTCGGTGAATTACAGCGAAATCGTTTACTCGGATAATTATGGGACAGCATGGACCCGTTCGGGCGTCAAATGGAATGCCGACAGCAACTTCACGCAGGTCGCCTATCTGAAGGAAAACGGGTTGATATATATGTACGGCACACATTCGGGACGTTACGGCAACGTCTATCTGGCGCGTGTCAGCGAAACGAAGCTTCTCGACAAATCGGCCTACGAATACTGGACCGGCGGCGGCTGGGAGCGCAACGAACAGGCGGCGGAGCCAGTCGCACGGGGAACGGCGTCTGAAATGACCGTTGCATACAACAGCCGTTACAAACGGTATATGATGATGTATCTGTCAGTCAATCAGCGGGCCGTCGTTTACCGGGACGCACCCTCTCCCGAAGGAGATTGGTCGGGCGAGAAGATCATCATGTATGAGGATGGCAATGCGCTTTATGCTCCCTATATTCACCCGTGGTTCAACGAAGACGACGAATTGTGGTTTGTCATCTCTCATGCCGTGCCTACATGGAACGTTTTCCTGATGCGTGCCGACCTCAACTGGGATCAGGCGGGGATCAATCTGCTTGCAGAAGGAGGTTTCGAGGAGCACCCGACTCAGGCGTTGAGCTACAAGACGATGTGGCATGTGAATGCGGCGGCCCTCACTTCGCGCGATGCGCACAGCGGCAAGATCGCCTGCCGTTTCTCGAATACGAATTCCGGCCAGTGGCAGGACGTATGCACTCAGACGGTATCCTTGCAGCAGAATGCCGATTACTCGATCGAGTGCTGGGTGAAATCCGAAGAGGTGCTTCCTGAGGGTGCCTATGTCGGAGTCCGATTGACCGACGGAACAATCCATGACATAACGGGCACAGCCCAAGCCGGCGAATGGACACGCTTCGGTTGTGAATTCAATGCCGGTCAGGCTGTAAGTGCCGATGTCTTTTTCGGAGTTTGGGGCGCTCCCGAAATGACGCTCACCGTGGACGATATTTGCCTGAAACCCGTAAAAACAGAATAACCTACAACTAAAAAACAAAAACCATGAAAAACTGTTATTTCGCAATGTTACTTTTGCTGTCCGCCGCATTCGCTGCCGGATGTGCCGACGATAAAGAGGAGGGCGGCAACGACATCAAGCTTAATCCCGATCCGACGCAGCTTTCGAACATCACCCTGATGAAAGCCACGTTCGCGGCGGACGAATTCAATATGATTTCCGAGCCCGGTTTCGAGCTTTTCCCCGATGAAGCAATCGACTACCGTTCACTCTGGTATTTCGAAGGAGCGTACAAGGAGCCTTCGCTGGTGTCGAAACACACGCAGACACACGGCGGTCAGGTCGCTTTGAAGCTTGAAAACCCCAACGACGGCAGCTGGTGCGATGCCTGCTTGCAGTCGATCGCACTCAAAAAGGGCAAGGATTACACCTTCTCCTGCTTCGGACAGGCTTCGTGGGCCGGAATGAACGCCTTTACGGGCGTCCGGCTGGAAGGCGGCCCGATCTATGACGGACAGGCCGGCGATTGGAATCCCGACGTATGGACCGAATTCACCAAGGAGTTCAATTCCGGCGACTATACGCAGGGTAATGTCTTTTGCGGAGCATGGGGCTATCCCGGAGTATGGGTCGCACTGGACGATTTCAGACTCGTTCCGACCGGCACCACCCAGACCTCGACCAAATTGGGTACCTGCCTGACGACGGGCACTGTCTCGAATGCCTCGTTTACGGATATTTCGTTTGCGGGTAAAGCCGTCATCTGGGCCGGACCGAACAATACGGTTTCCATGGCGCTGGCCGATGTTTCGGCCGGGGGTAAGCATTACGCAAACGCATTCGCATTGTCGAACGATATGAATCCCGCTGATGGATTCTATATCGCGCAGGTTTCGCCCGGCAACGACGGTATCGTTCCTATTCTCGAACCGTCGGGAGACGGTGAAACCGCCTGTGTTCCGACGGCCGGTGTGACCGTCAACGGCAAACAGTATATCCATTATTATTCGTTCAAGTCGCTCGATCCCGAAGACAGCGACGCATGGACGGCAAACTTTTCCGGGTTGTTGTCATCGGCAGACGGCGGTAAAAGCTGGACCCGTGAGATCCGCGGCCGTTGGAGCGGAGCCGGGCATTTTGTGCAGGCGGCATTCTATTTGAGCGACAAGTATCTTTACATGTTCGGTTCGGACGCAGGCCGTTCCACGCCCAAGATATACGTCGCGCGCATCAAAAGCGACGGTGATATTGCAACTGCAGCCAACTGGACCTATTGGGACGGCACCGACTGGGTGGCGGGAGACCCAGAATCAGCGGCGGCGATCACCTATGGCAATGCATCCGAAATGTGTGTAGCCTATAATGCGACTCACAAACGCTATATTATGATTTACCGTTCGGGGACGACGGGCGGTCTGGTCTACCGCGATGCCGGTTCTCCCGAAGGCGACTGGTCGGGTGAAAAACTGCTGGCGCTCGATAATGCTAATCAGGGAGGCTGGTTCTCACCGTCCGTTTATCCCTACTCGTCGGGCGACAATATGTACTTTATCGTTTCGCAACTGTAACTAACTCTGACATCCGGCGGAACCGGCCGTGTTATGCACGGCCGGGTATCCGTTTTTAAGACCTAACTTTATGTACAAGACCATTTTGCCGCTGATAAGTTATATTCTGTTCGCCTGCACTCCGCACGGCCGGGAAAACCTGCTCGCCGACGGCGGATTCGAAGAGTCTGCGAAGATGTGGGACATCGGTAAGTCCGAATTGACATCCGAGGCACATGCGGGAGAGTTTGCCTGCGCCTTGTATGTCGAAACACCCCGTTATATACCCGTCTGGTCCGACATCTGCATACAGAAAATAATAGTGATGCCCGGAAAGGAATACCGGCTTTCCGCATTCGCCCGCATGTCCCTGCCCCCGTTGACGAACGGCGTGTATATCGGTGTACGCCGGCCCGACGGCAGTGTTTTGAAAGACAGGCTGTTCCTGCTGTCCGGCAGAGATTGGACCCGAATGGCGCTGGATTTCGATTCCGGCGAGGAGCAGGAACTCACTGTTTTCTGCGGTGTCTGGACAGACCGGAATTCAACCTATTTCGTCGATGATTTCAGCCTGAATATGATAAAATAATTATAAATTCGCGTATTATGCCGCATCGCTCAATCCGTCTGTTTTTACTGCTTGCCATATGTATGATAACGAACGGCTGCCGTCGTGAATCGATCTCGGAACCCAAGCGTCATTATGTAATCGGATTCTCCCAATGTACCAACGACCTATGGCGTCAGATCATGATGATTCAGATGCAAGCCGAAGCGGCCAAATATCCGGAATTGAGCATTGTGGTCAGCAATGCGCATAACAATACACAGTTACAGATCGATCAGATTCGTGAATTCATTGAGGCGAAGGTCGACCTGCTCATCATCTCGCCGAACGAATCGGAGCCGGTGACACCGATCGCCGTCGAAGCTTTCGACATGGGAATTCCGACAATCATCTGGGATCGTAAAATACATTCGGACCATTACACGACCTGCATCAGTGCGGATAATTACGATATCGGCCGTGATGTGGGACGCTACATCAACACCATATTATCCGAAGGGTCTACGATTCTCGAAATTACCGGATTGATGAGCTCTTCACCCGCTGTGGAACGGCATAAGGGATTCCTTGCCGAAGCGAGTGAAAGCTATTCGGTGCATACCATTCCCGGCGACTGGAAACCCGATGTGGCAAAAGAGCGCGTGGCGGCGATCGGCCACTATAACGATATCGATCTGGTTTTTGCGCACAACGACGATATGGCACTAGCTGCCTACAATGTGATCAATGCAGCCGATTCACTCTGTGCGCAGCGGATAAAATTTATCGGAATAGATGCGCTCGTCGGAGTAGATGCGGTTCTCGACGGCAGACTGCAAGCCTCATTCCTCTATCCCACGGGAGGAGACAAGGTCATGGCGATCGCCAGACGTATCCTTCTTGGTAAACGGGTAGAGAAGAGCTACCAACTGCAATCGGCACTCGTCGATTCTCACAATGCCTACACACTCAAGGCGCAGCAGGAACAGATAGTCAGTTATCAGGAACAGATCAACAAACAGAAAACGGTCCTTGAACAATATGACCGGAGCGTTGACAATCTGAAATATTCATTGTGGGCCGTCATAATTATCGCCTTTATTGCGGGAGGAATGGGTATCTATGCCATCCGATTGAATCTGCGTCTCCGGCGCCGCAACGAAATTCTGACCGCAAAAAACACAGAAATCGAAATTGCCACCCGTGAGTTGATGGACAAACATGCCCAGATAGAGAATGTAACGGCTCACAAATTACAGTTCTTTACGAACATTACCCACGAAATCCGCACTCCGCTGACGTTGATCCTCAATCCGCTCGACAGCATCGTCAAACGGGAAAAGGACCCCGAAATTCAACGTAATATCTGGACGATTCAGCGTAACGCGCGCCATCTGCTGAATGTCGTGAATCAGATTCTCGATTTCCGGAAGATCGAAAATAATAAAATGATGCTTACGCTGAAACAGGTGGATATCGTGCAGTTTACACAAGAGATACTTAGTTATTTCGAGACTTATGCCGAAACGGAAAAGATCGTCTATAAATTTCGTACGGACACGTCGCATCAGCAGTTGTGGATTGATACCGATAAAATCGAACAGGTGTTGCTCAACCTGCTTTCAAATGCTTTCAAATATTCGCCCAAATACGGTACGATTTTGGTGTCGGTGACAGATAACGGTCCGAGCGTACTGATCGAAGTCGAGGATAACGGGAAGGGTATAGATAAAGAGAGTCTTCCTCGTATTTTCGACCGTTTTTATGCGCTCAAGAACACGTCGAATTACAGTACGGGGATCGGATTGCACCTGACACGGGAATATGTCGAACTGCATCATGGATACATAACGGCGGATAGTCTTCCGGGGGCTTATACCGTTTTCCGGGTCGAACTGTTCAAGGGAAAATCGCATTTCGGAGAAAATGTCACTTTTGACGAAACTCTTCCGACGAATTATCTTGCGGACGAGGTGATCGACGACAATAAGGTCAATGAGTTATTGGCCAAGAAATATAACGAAACAATCGTCATTGCCGAGGATGATTCTGAGATACTCGCCTATCTTAAAGATGAACTTTCAACGAACTTCCGCGTTATTGCCGTCAATAACGGTTACGATGCCGTTAAAGCCGTGATGGATGATGAAGTATCGCTTATCCTGAGCGACGTGCTGATGCCTGCGCTCAACGGATTCCAGTTGTGCAGCAACATAAAATCTAACATAGCGACCTGTCATATTCCGATCGTGCTGCTTACGGCTCTTTCGGATGACAACCAACGGATTTACGGAATTGCAGAAGGTGCTGACGAATATATTCACAAGCCGTTCAATATGCAGTATGTCCGTCTGAAAATTATCCGGATTATCGAAGAACGTAAGCGCCTTGCCAGTACATTCGCCCAAAAATTCGGTCGTCTGACGAGGCACGAAGCCGCCAATCTTCCTTGTGTGGACGATGTGTTCCGGGATAAACTCTTCAATCTGATCGAGGCGCAGCATAGCGACAGCAATTTCAAAATCGAACTGATGAGCGATATGTTAGGAATGTCGAGAATATTGCTTTATCGGAAAATCACAAGTATTTTCGGAATGTCCCCATCGGATTTATTGCGTAATTACCGGTTGCAGAAGGCAGTTCAACTGTTAACAGATCAACGGCGCAATGTAAGCGAAGTCGCCTATATAGTAGGATTCTCTTCACCCGCTTATTTTGCAAAATGCTTCAAAAGCGTATACAATATGACACCGACGGAATATATGTATCGAACGCGAGAATAGATGGTGATTTAAAAACCTCTTTTATCTAACTGTGACTCGTATTATGAAACACTTGAGTTAGAACTCATATCTGGATGCTCAAAATGTCAATTGTTAGATAAAAACACAAAATATGGCATTAATACATTAATAATCAAGCTAATGAGATGAATTTACCAATATAGTTATTGGTAAATCAATTCGGTTTGCACTAGAAGAATTTGGATGAATGGTGACTGTTTGGATTTTTCTGTATGTTTTTGTAGTTCGTCGTAGTTATTTGAAACACTGAAATTCAGTATAATGGGCTGAAAAATAAACCGTTGCCTTCTCGTTACCTACTCTCCTATACAAAGATGTAACGACCTGATAAACCAAGTCGTTACATTTTTCAAGCCCACACCTTTCGGGCCGGGGCGTATATGGTGCAGAACACCGGAGGACTAGTCCTCGTCGCGGTACATGTTCTCCACGTAAATGGCGTGCTGCTTCGCCACGCGCTTCGCGATCGAAGGCTTGGTGAAGTACTGGCGGCGGCGCAGCTCCTTCAGGACGCCCGTGCGCTCGTATTTACGTTTGAACTTCTTCAGGGCGCGCTCGATGTTTTCGCCCTCTTTTACCGGCATGATAATCATA
>OGRO01002014.1_pt1 | contig 16582 bp, 16 predicted proteins | sample 1553451 | NCBI WGS metagenome assembly OGRO01 (sample SAMEA2580021, study PRJEB22360) | human gut metagenome
GAATAGAGAAAATGAGCACATCAACGATATGCTCACCATTTATTTTACAACAACAGTCAAAATCAAGACACTTGTATTTCCACTAGAATCTGTTGCCATATAAGTTAATTCATATGTATCAGCTTTACTTGTATTCACACTACCATCTACTTCCGCTTGAATCGTTTCCCCACTATTATCCGTCACCGTTGCCGTAGGAATTTGAAAATTAGAATTACGATTCACTTCAATTGTCGTACTTTCCGTATAATTCATAACAGAAATCACTGGTTTTGTCGTATCGACAACCGTTAGTGTCATTGTATATTTTCTCTCATATCCCGTCTCATCATCCACTGCAGAATAAGTAATCGAATAAACTTGATTCAACTGAGTTGTCGTCACACTAGAAACAACACTTCCATTGGTACGAATTTCAGGTTCCCCTACAGAAAGTTCTTTTCCCGATGCAGAATGTGCAGTGACAGCTGGTAATTGATATGGTTCATTGATTTCCGTTTCTTGATTTGCCCCTCCAACAACCTCAATGACTGGTAATAAATTCTCAGTAAATTCACTACACTCTTTCTCCTCATAAGAATAAGTATATTTATTCGCACTATTTTCTATTAAAACACAACCCCTCATTCTCTCCTCTGTTCGGGGATCATAGATTTCATCACTTTCAATCAAACCTTCAGCTGCAAGTTCTCCAAGAGTCAAATAATAAGTATTCCCATCACTTGGCAACAAGTCTGAATTCTTTAACGCCCAATCTTTACTCACCCTTAAAATCGTATCCACTTGATCTCGATATAACCTCTGACGATTCCTACTCAAAATACCAGATACTGCTGGAACCGTAGCAATTAAAATAAAAGATAAAATCACTAAAACAGCTAGTAACTCAACTAATGTAAACCCATTTTTCTTCCTCATAGAATCCTCTCCTATAGTACTTTTATCATAGCATGTTCTCACTCAATCGTCAATGGACAAACCAAATGAACTCCATAGAAAAAAGAAGGTTTGACACTAAATCTTCTTCTCTTTCATAAACTCTCTTAATAATTTTGTCAAAGCTCTTTTTTCAATTCTAGAGACATAACTTCTAGAAATTCCTAACTCCTTCGCAATCTCCTTTTGCGTCACTTCTTTCTCTTCTCCTAATCCATATCGTTTTCTTACAATCTCCTGTTCTCTTTTGGTTAGTACATGAAAATATTTTTTTAATAATTTCATATTGGTCTGTTCATAAATCTCAAGTGCAAAATCAGGCTTTGGTGTCTTTAATACATCTAGAAAAGTAATCTCATTCCCATCTTTATCAAAACCAATCCCCTCATGAATCGAAACATTCTTACTATTCTTTTTATCACTGCGAAAATACATTAGTATCTCATTTTCAATACATCGCGCACAATAAGTCGTAATTCTCGTCCCTTTTTTATACGAATAACTATCTACCCCCTTAATCAGTCCAATAGTTCCAATACTAATTAAATCATCCATATCCTCTTTACGATGATCATATTTCTTCACAATATGCGCTACCAAACGAAGATTATGTTCAATTAATTGATTTCTCGCCTCTTTATCCCCTTCTTGAGCTCTCTTCACATAAACTTCTTCTTCTTCCTTAGAAAAAGGTTCTGGAAACACCTGATTAGAATAAGCTCCAGTAAATAAATAAAAATCTTGAAATAACAAATGAAACAACTTTGAAAACATAAACCACTCTCCACTTCATCTTATGAATACCAAGAAAAAATTAGAAGAAAAATTGAATTACAATCAAAAACGTGTTATAGTATCCATAGGAGATTTTATAAATGGGGGGGATGTGTATGGAGACAATCGGAGTTGTTTATTATCCATGCGATCAAAATAGTTCTAAAATACTATCAAACATGTTAAAACAAAAAGATGCACTGAAAACGTATCATTTAGAAGAAAAGAATTTATGGTTACCTTTTGATTTTCATTTATATGAAGATGCATTAGTACTTCGACCAAATCAAGAGTCACTAACCAAAGAAGATATAGAAGAGATTGCTAGAAATGAATTTTCTTGGTATACTTCCTACTTTGCAATGAATCCCTATTCTAATTTAGAAAAAATAATTGCCAACAGAGGTTATGTATTTGAACAGTTAAAAAAGATGTTTCCTGAATTCACGGAACAAGAAATTGTTAGACTTGAAAAGAATGATTTTTCTTGGATTGAAGAGGATAAAAAAGAATTTGTAAAAAGTAAATATCAACAGGTAATCGAAGAATGGAATACACTGATGCTAGAAGATTTTATCAAAAAAGTAGGCAGTGATATGCCAATTCTCATTGTCAGTTTTGACTCTGAAAAAGCTTTGATTGACTTAGAACAATACCTTGTCAAAACAATAGAACATCACGGTAGACTTGAAACCCATCACCGTACTTGTTATTTTTTAGAATCAGATTATTTCCCCCAGAAAACAGGAATCGAAAGAATCATGGAATTATCAGAATATAAACAAAAAAAAGAAATGGAAAAAAGAAGAGGACTTTACAAATAAAACCAGTATCAACACGATACTGGTTTTATAAATTTACTTGGTCAATTTCATCAATCACTTCTATTTGTGCTTCTACAATCTCTTTAATTCTCCTCTTAAAGATTTTTGTATTTCTTCTTAATTTAGCAACCTCATCTTCTGTTTTCTCAGCTTTTAACAAAGCCTCATTCACAATTCGATTTGCATTCTCTTTCGCATCTTTCAATATCACTTCAGCTTCTTGATGGGCACTTGCACGCATTTGATCAGAAGTTTTTTGTGCCATAACGATTGCTCTACTCAATGTATCTGTATACTTTTCTTTCTCCTCTAACTTCTGCCTCAAACGACGATTTTCTTCTTCTAAATGTTGTAGATCTTTAATTCTTTGGTCTTTTTCCTTATTTTCTTTCACAATTTTTTCAACCTGTTGAATCACTTGATCGAGAAAACGATTCACCTCATCAGGATCATAGCCACGAAGTGTTCTATTAAACTTTTCCATGCCTCACCTCTTAGCCTACTATATTCCTCATACTACCATTCAATATTAATGTCATTATTATCGTGAATATCTTTTCCGTCCGTATCATCTGTAATCTTTCCCTGTACATTCACATTGTTTGGCGTACACAAAAAGATACCACCACCTACTTTTTGTAAATCTCCTCCAATGGCATATACAGTTCCACTTAAGAAATCAATAATTCTCTTTGCCTGATCACTTGTAACACGTTTCAAATTCACAACAACTGGATTTCTATGTTTCAAATGATCAACAATTTGTTGCGACTCAGAATAAGCACGTGGTTCCATTAGAATCATCTTGGTTCCACCATTATTTTCCGCAAGTGCTTCTTCAGGTGAAGTCAGATAATATGGATTGTCATTATCTATACTTGTATCTACTTCTTCTTCTGGACCATCAATCCATTTTTTTAAACTAAATCCCACACTAATTCCTCCTTGTTTATCCCTGGAATCTTTATCCGTTCCATACTATACTTCATTTTAACACAAATTACAGAAAAAGAAAATATCTTTTTTCTATTCTTCATCAGAAATAGTACTTTCATTAATCGTATAAGTAATATCTCCATTATCATTTGAAATAATAATCTCCATGGAATCAGAAAATTCTTTCTTCGTATCTGGATTAATAAAACTCTCTTCTAAGAATCCCTCGTCTTTTAACGTACGAAGTGTAATCGTATCACTATTTCCTGGTCTTGGTAAATTCCCTATATTTTTTGCTCCATATGATTCTGCAGCCTCAATCACATTATCTAGTTGTCTCTCATAGGCACTTTTCCTACTATTTCTTAATACACTTGTGACAACAGGAACTGTAATTGCCGTAATCACTGCAAGTACAACCAAAACTGTTAATAACTCTACCATTGTAAATCCTTTGTTATTCTTCATTTTATCATCCTCTATCCCTATTATAAACAAAAAAAAGAGAGATTGCAAGAAAAAAGGGACTAATTCCCTTTCCCTTCTATCACCAAAATACTGCAGTGCTTAAAATTTAATTTTTTCACAAATTCAGTATATTCCTGTAAATTCAAAGCTCTAATCTGATCAATTTGATCTCCACGAACTTCTTGATTCATACAATATTCCATGGAAATCTGTTCATTGATCGCATAAATATCATCACTACTAAAAATCCAATCACTAATCAAAACACGTTTCATTCGTTTTAATTCCTCTTCTGTAAGCGTCATAGTTTGTAATTTCCTCTGAAAGGCATCTAAAAACTCTTCATATCTCGGTGTTTCTACTACACATTGAACAAAGAAGAAATTTTCAACACGTTCTTTGGAATAATTTATCCCTCTCGTTAAAATTCCTTTTTCTAACATCTCTTCTTTAAAGTCAGAAGTAGCTCCAAAATTACACCAAAAAGTAAAATTTATATAATTAGAAATCTTATCAATTTCTTCTTTAGAAAAAGAACTCACATCAATTTTAATTCCAACACAAACTTTTGGAATTTGCACATTCATCGTCATCTTTTCATATTCTTTATAAACCGTCACTGGTTCTTTATATTTTTTTATTTTCACTTCTGGTTCCTCTTCAAAATGCTTCTTTTCCTGATTTTGGCGAACCAATTCCATCACTTCTTCAGGATTCACATTTCCTGTAATGACTAAAAATAAATTTCGTGGATGATAGAACGTATGATAACAGTCCATAATCTCATCATGGGTTGTATTTTCGACATCTTCTACCCTACCACCTACTGGATAACGGAATGGTAATACATGGAACGCATTAAAACAAATACGGTCATATAACACAGAATCCGGTCGATCCTGATACATTTTTAACTCTTCTGTAATAATTCCCTTTTCTTTTTGAACAGTTTCTTCCGTAATAGCTGGATCTTGTACATAATCTAATAAGAATTCTAATCCTTCTTCAAAATAATTGGTTCCAGAGAAAAGATAACTTGTTTTCCTCTTCGATGTACTCGCATTACAATCACAGGAATGCTCACTATAAAATTGCATTGGATTCTCACGATGAACTTGGGAAAACATCTGGTGTTCTAAGAAGTGAGCAATTCCTGCGTGCACTTTACGATATTTTGTTTTCCCTTTTGGTACAAACTCTAAGACAGTAGAATTAAATGGAGTTGATAAAGTAACGTACTTCCCATTCACTTTATCAAAAGGAACAATAAAAACAGATAGACCATTCTTTAACACTTCTTGATAACAAGTCAAATCTAATCCTTTTAGTATGATCTTATTCATGTTCTTTTCCTCCCTCCAATAAATAGATTGTATCTAGATGTACCTTCTTTGCAAATTTCACAACCATTTCTTTTGTTACTTTTTGAACATTTTCTTTTCTTTCATCAATCAAATCAGAATGTCTATGAATATGACCACGATAAACAGAAATCAAACTGTTTGGTTCATCATAGATCTCATCCAATGAATAATAATAGAGCTGAATATAATTTTGAACATCCTGTTCCGTAAACTTTCCACTCGCCATTTCTTTACATAACTTCTTAATATATTCAACAGTCTTTTTAAAATTCTTACGATCAATTCCAGCACGAATTAACATGACATGATCTAATCCATACACCGCTGATTGAATACTATAGCAAAAAGAATGTTTCTCACGAATAATGCGAAATAACTTAGAATTAGAATTTCCACCTAATATTTGAGAATAAACCATAGATACATAATCTCGTTCAAACGGAGTAAGAGAATCGATTTTAAAACCGACAACCAAATTACTTTGTTCTGCTTCAATCTTCTCAACAACCGTACGTGCTCGTTTACGAATATCTTTAAAAACAATTGGTTGAAATAGCATCGGTTTTTTCATCGTTTTGATCTTCAAATGTTCTAAGAAATAATCTTTTATTTTTTCTGGATCAACATCCCCACAAACAAAAATATCCACATAATCCTTTTGTAAAACATCTAAATAATATTGATAAACCTCTTCATTCGTAAGTTTTTCTAAATCTTCTAACGTACCATAACTAGAATATGCTAAAGAAGTATCTTTACACATAATTTCTAACAACCTTCTATCGGCTTTGTATCGTAGATTTTCCATACTTCTCAATATATTTTTTTTCACTCTATTTTTTACTAAATGAAATTGTTCTTCATCAAACTTTCCATCTGTAACATTTGGTTCCATAATCATAGAAATGAAAAAATCTAACGTTTCCTTCTGCATACCCTCTTCTGTATACTTCTCATTTAAATAATCTGTCTGAAAACGAATCGTTGCTTCCCCTGCAGAATTTACATTTCCACAGGAAAAACCTGCCGAGTATAACTCTTGACGTTTCATACTCATAAAACGTTCTTTTGGATAATTCTTTGTCGTACTTCCTAATAGACCACAAAGTACATTTCTCTTTGTAATCTCGTCTTCCTTCACTTTTCTTGTAAAATTGATTTGTACACTTACTGTTTTAAAACGATCTGTTTTTAAAACGTAAATCTTAAAAGGCAACAAATCATAATCGTAGTATTTCATAACATCTCACCTCTTTTATATTGTGCGTATTTTTTTGATTTTCTTACATTTCATTTTCTATTTAAGATATTTTTAAAACAGTATCGAGTGCTAATTCGATCATTTTTCGGAATCCTGTTTCTCTTTCCTGAGCAGTTGTTTCTTCTCCTGTTACAAAATGATCAGATATTGTCAAAATACAAGTTGCTTGTTTATGAAGCATCTTAGCAGTATGAAATAATGCAAAAGATTCCATCTCACAAGCAAGACAATGATGTTCTTTAATCTGATCATTTGTCTGTTCTTGACGATAAAAAACATCTGTACTATATGCCGTACCAACTGTAATTTTTTGATTTTTTTCTTTTGCTGTTTCCAAAATCATCTCATTCAAGTGTTTTGAAGATGGAACAACATCATAAGTACTATTATTTTGTACCCTAGCAAAACTAGAATCACTATAACTATTCTCTACCAATAAAAGGTCGTAGACTGGAAGGTTTATATCATAACTACCTGCACTTCCTACACGAATAATATTTTCAACATCATAAAAATGATATAACTCATAAGCATAAATTCCAATACTTGGCATTCCCATTCCAGAAGCCATCACAGTCACTTCTTTTCCGTGATAAGTACCTGTATAGGCATACATACCACGTACATCGTTTACTAACTTTGCATTTTCTAAATAAGTTTCTGCAATAAACTTTGCCCTCATAGGATCTCCAGGCATTAACACTGTTTTTGCTATGTCACCTTTATTTGCACCATTATGTGGTGTCATATTATCACCTCACCCTAACGACATTATATCATCTTTTATCCAAAGAAAAAAGGAGCTAAGCTCCTATTTCTAACTTTAATTATGTAATTTCTTATATGCAAATACAGATCCAGCAAGACTGATGAATGCCAATGAAACAAATAATAAGATAGCATCACTTGTTTCTGGATTTTTAGCAGTTTCAGTAGATTCTGCAGAAAGATCATCAGTAACTTCTACATCACTTTCAAAGTTTACTAATGAATCAGGCAATTGACTTGCTAACACTTGCTCAATTTTATTACCTTTTATATTCAATGTCATTAAATTTTCAGGTAAAATTGGCAATTCAGTCAATTGGTTGTTTGAAAGGTCTAAAATAGCAATTGTAGGTGCTAAATCAGGTAATGCCGTTAATGCATTATTACTGACATTCAAAGTCTCTAAATTTGCTGGAAAATCAGGAAGACCAATCAATCCATTTCCGCTCACATCTAAATTTTTTAATGCAGCAGGAAATGGTGCAAGTCCTTCTAATTGATTCTCACTAACATTTAAAGTCTCTAAATCTGCTGGTAATGGTGGTAACCCAGGAAGTTCGTTTCCACTAGCATCTAATACTTTTAAAGATTCTGGTAAAGTAATTAATGCAGATAAACCACAATTACTAACATATAGTTCTTTTAAGCCTGCAGGCAATGTAATTAATGCCTCTAATGGATTATTACTAGCATCAAAATAAACCAATGTTTCTGGTAATGTTGTCAACTCACGAATCTGATTTCCACTTATATCTAAATCCGTTAAAATTGGTGTCAAATTTGGAAGTGCTGTAATCTCATTATCAGCAACATTCAACACTTTTAGTGTACTAGGTAAATTTGGTAATCCACCAAGTTGATTTCCACTAATATTTAACTCCTCTAGATTTGTAAAATAATCAGTCAAAACGTGTGCATCTACTCCACCCTTGTCAATACCACCAATATTCATATTGTCAAGATCCAAACTTTTTTGAGCAGCTGCCCACTCATCAGTAAACTCATCTGCAGTAATACCATAACGATTTTCAATTGCTTCCACAAATGATGTTTCAAAACGATCCGCAATACTTGTTCCCTCTGCATGAACTGCAAACGGAATCATAAGTAATGCAGCAAACCCTACAAACAATAAACTTATTTTTTTCATTTTCCTACTCTCCTTCCTAGTATAACTATAACACAAAACTGAAACCTAACTCAAGGAATAATCCTACATATTTTCTTTTTTTTTTAACATTTACACAAGCACAATTTTTTTTCCTTTATTTATAAGGAGAAAACAAACGAGCACTTGACAAAAAAAGAATGGAGCAATCCATTCTCTATGATTTTTTTAATAAGGGTTTCAAAAACTGACCAGTATAACTTTCCTTTACTTCTGCAACTTCTTCTGGTGTACCAGTCGCAACAACACTTCCACCTTGATCTCCTCCTTCTGGTCCAAGATCAATAATATAGTCAGCAACTTTAATAACATCTAAATTATGTTCAATCACCAAAACCGTATCTCCATTATCGACAATTCGATTTAAAATCACTAATAACTTTTTAATATCATCCGTATGTAATCCTGTGGTAGGTTCATCTAAAATAAATAAACTCTTACCAGTTGGCTTTTTCTGTAATTCTTTCGCAAGTTTCACACGTGCCGCTTCTCCACCAGATAAAGTAGGAGCACTCTGTCCTAATTTGATATATCCAAGTCCAACGTCAATCAACATCTGTAACTTTGTCTTCACCTTTGGAATATTTTCAAAGAACTCCAAAGCTTCTTCTACTCTCATTTCTAATACATCATAAATACTTTTTCCTTTATATTTAATCTCCAAGGTCTCACGGTTATAACGAGTTCCACCACATACTTCACAAGGAACATAAACATCTGGCAAAAAGTGCATTTCAATCTTTTTGACACCATCTCCCCAACAAGCCTCACAACGTCCACCCTTGACATTAAATGAGAATCTTCCCTTGTCATAACCACGCATTTTCGCTTCTTTCGTCTCAGCAAACACTTCACGAATATCATCAAATACACCCGTATAAGTTGCTGGATTAGAACGTGGCGTACGACCAATTGGTGCTTGAGAAATATCTACTACTTTATCGATATTCTCTAACCCTTTCACTGATTTATACTTTCCTGGTTTTTCTTTTGACTTATAAACAGAATTCATTACAACTTTATATAATATTTCATTCACTAAAGTACTCTTTCCACTTCCAGATACACCTGTTACACAAATAAACTTTCCTAGTGGAAACTTCACATTGATATTCTTTAAATTATTTTCCTTTGCTCCCTTAATCTCTAAATACTTTTTATTTCCTTTTCGTCTTGTTTCAGGAACTGGAATACATAATTCTCCTTTTAAATACTTTCCAGTTAAACTATTTGGATTCTTCATCACTTCTTCTGGTGTTCCTTCAGCAACGACTTCTCCACCATGTGTTCCCGCTTTCGGTCCAATATCCACTAAATAATCTGCAGCTAACATCGTATCTGTATCGTGTTCTACAACAATTAAAGTATTCCCTAAATCACGCATTTCTAAAAGAGATTGAATCAGTCTTTGATTATCTCTTTGATGAAGTCCAATACTAGGTTCATCTAACACATATAATACCCCAGTTAATTGCGATCCAATTTGTGTTGCTAGACGAATTCTCTGTGCTTCTCCTCCACTCAAAGTTCCTGCACTACGGGAAAGAGTTAAGTACTCTAATCCCACATTAATTAAAAAACTTAGTCTAGAAGAAATCTCTTTCAAAATAAGACGAGAAATTTCTTCTTGTTCTTTTGTTAATTTTAAATTTTGTAAAAACGTATTTAAATCACGAATACTTAAGTTTGTTAATTCATAAATATTTTTACCACCAATCAAAACAGATAACACACCCTCATTCAAACGTGCCCCATGACACTTTGGACAAGGAAGTTCAGTCATGTATTGTTCAATCCAATCACGGATCCATCCTGACTTTGTCTCTACATAACGTCTTTCTAAATTTGTAATAATTCCTTCAAAATAATCTGTTACTCTTCTTGTATTTCCGTTTTTCGCAACATAGTGAAACTCAATTTTTTCTTTACTACCATAAAGAATAATATCCATTTCTTTTTTACTTAATTCTTTTACTGGAACATCCATATCAATCCCATAATAACGACAAGTTGTTTCTAAGTTTGTATAATATAAATTCGTTTTATCACTGACATTTAGTGTAGCGATCGCTCCTTGATTCAAAGATAAATCGCGATTAGGAATGACCAAATCAACGTCTAACTTATACTTAATTCCTAATCCTTTACATTCTTCACAAGCTCCATAAGGGGCATTAAAAGAAAACATACGTGGTTCTAATTCAGGTAATGAGAAATCACAATCAGGGCAAGCATATTTCTCACTCATAACAATCTCTTCTTTACCAACAACATCAATGACCACTTTTCCATGCGCTAATTTCGCAGAAGTCTCAATAGACTCATATAAACGACTGCGAATTTCATCCTTAATGATCAAACGATCCACAATTACTTCTATATTGTGTTTTTTATTCTTATCCAGTACAATCTCTTCTTCTAATTCATGTTCTTCTCCATCAATTCTTACTCTTGTATACCCATCTTTTTTTAATTTATCTAATAGATCCTTCTGCGTTCCTTTTTCCCCATGAATAACAGGCGCTAAAACACGAATCTTTGTTCTCTCTTCCAACTCTAAAATCTGATTGGTCATCTCTTCAATACTCTGACTACTAATTGGGCGATGATGAACAGGACAATATGGTACCCCAATACGAGCAAATAATAATCTTAAATAATCATAAATTTCAGTAACCGTTCCAACCGTACTACGTGGATTCTTATTCGTCGTCTTCTGATCAATACTAATCGATGGACTAAGTCCTTCAATGCTATCCACATCTGGTTTTTCACTACCACCTAAAAACTGTCTCGCATAAGCACTTAAACTTTCTACATATCTTCTTTGTCCTTCCGCATAAATCGTATCAAAGGCAAGACTACTCTTTCCACTTCCAGATACTCCAGTCATCACAATCAATTTATCTTTTGGTAGTTCTATATTAATATTTTTTAAATTATTCTCTCTTGCTCCCTTTACAATAATCTTATCCATAAAATCACCTTTTCCACAACCAATATTATATCAGATTCTTCTTTTATTGAAACAATTTTTTAAGACAAAAAAGAGATACCTCTTACTCACAAGTGTATCCCATTTTTTCAAATCCATTTTTATAAGTATCATACGTTGTCATAGAAGATTCAATTCCAAATGTTTCTCTTTCTTCCTCACTCATATCTTCTATTTGCTTAGAAGCAGTATAATAAATAATAGAGTCTCCATCTCTTTCTAAAGAAGTAATATACCCATCATTTTTATATTCTTCCACAGTATCATTTAAAAGAGACTCATACTCATCCATAATATCTTTAGAAGAACTATCAAACTCTGTAGTAGAAGTTAATATTAAACTCTTCGCATCATCCCCATCAAATTCCACTGCAATTTCCGTTGTAGCCTTAAAACCAGTATCCATCGTACTACTTGTACATGTCAATGTTTTTGAATTAAAACAACCTGTCGTAGTGATAAGAATACCACCCAACAACAGAACTAAAATATATTTTTTCATTCCCATGCCTCCTCGTATATTCTTAGTATATAATAAGAATGAGAAAAACGCAAACCAAAAAAATTAACTGATCAGTTGGAAAAGCCCAATCACTGATAATGCGAAAAATACGGTCAAAACAACAAACGGAATCAATATACATAGAACTGGATATAACAAACTCGTTCCTCCATTTTGAGCACACAATAATTTTAACTCTCCCATACTTCTTCCAGAATAACGATATTTGATCTTTTCAATTTCTTGAATACATTCTCTCACATAAAAATGATTAAAACATGCTCCAGTCAAAATACTCAACACAATTACCGCAATAAGACCAAAAACAGGAGTTTTAAAAAAACTGCCAATCATACCATTGATTGCCCATACTAAAATTGCCCACAAAACTTTCTTACGATATAACAAATATAACATTCCTAGAAGGGAAGCAGCAAAATTAAACGGTCTTCTAGTAATCTTATCATAATTCTTTCCAATATATGCTTTTAACAATTCATTGTCATTAATAAACTCTTTTCTCTCTGATACTACATAAGTTCCCTGTTGATACATACCAGGATTTCCACTTCCATTCATATTTCCCTGAGCATCATTATTCTGATACTGATATCCTTGCGGAACACCCTGAGCACTTGGATTCATATTGTTTTGATACATATTATTCTGATTCATATTATCTTGATTCATAAACCATACCTCTATTCTATCTTTACTATAACACACTCCAAGATAGATTACAATGAGAAACTTTTTTGTTTTTCCTTTATAAAAGATTCCTTCTACTCAGAAACACAAACAACATATTTTGCTTCTTTTCCAAGAAAGAATCGCAATCCAGAAGTACGATTTTCTTATTGAAAAATATATTTTTATTTGATATAATGTACTTGTTACTTGCTCGTGTGGTGAAATTGGTAGACGCGATGGACTCAAAATCCATTGGTAGCGATACCATGCCGGTTCGAGTCCGGCCACGAGCACCAGATTGATAGGAAACTCGAACTTTTCGAGTAGTAATAAATATTAACTAGAAGTACCGTCTAGTTTTTTTGTTATTATAAGGAAAGTGAGGAGTTTTATGAAGGAAGTAAAAATATTAGAATTTGAAAAGGAAGTTCTAAAAAGAATTGATATGATATGTAGATTTGCTTGCTGTAAGTATTCTATTAAACAAGGAAGTATAATTAATATTAAAGGAAGTAATATTGCTTATGTAAGTCCACATATTATAACAATCAAGGGGAATAATTATTTAATATTTAATGGAAGTGATAAAGTTTTTATAAATGATTATTCTAAATGTATTAAATTAAAAGATATGGAAGTTCATATTAAAAACAATTAAATGTTTTTAAACTAGGCGTACAAAAAGGAAGTGAAATACTTGAGGTTAAAAGTATGGACTTTTTGTGCTTTTAATCTCTTTCAAAAAAATAATAGAAAGAGAGATGAAACTATGAACGATGAAAAGAAAATTGCAGATATTTATATTAGAGTTAGTACACTCGATCAAGCAAGAGAAGGTTTTAGTTTACCTGAACAAAAAGAAAAACTAATTGAATTTTGTAAATCTAAAGGATACGAAATTCACGCAATATATGCTGATGAAGGAATAAGTGCTAAAGATGATAAAAGACCAGCATATCAACAAATGATAAATGATATTAAAAACGGTACAGTTAATGTCATAGTAGCTTTAAAGTTAGATAGATTAACTAGAAGTGTTTATGATGTAGAAAAACTAATGAAATTATTAGAAAAATATGGTTGTGATTTAGATTGTAAAGATGATGATTCTAATACATTAACTTCAACAGGAAGAATGTGTATAAGACTAACAACTGCATTTAGTCAAAATGAAATTGAAAGATGTTCAGAAAGAACTAAGTTTGGTATGGTTGGCGCTATTAAAGCAGGACACATTCCAAATAGAACTCCAATAGGATTTAAAAGAATTGATAAAAAGTTAGTACCAGATGAATTGACTAAAGATATTGTAATTAGAATGTATGACTTATATTTAGAAGGAAAAAGTTATCAAAGTATTGCTAACATTTACAATAAAGAAGTAGTTTTAGGTAGAACGAATTGGCTAGATTCTACCATTCAAAAGATAATGACTAATGAACTATATAAAGGAGATTTTGTTCATGGAAAAAGAACTAAACATCCTCAGTATTATGTAGATGTTGTTGAGCCAATAGTATCAAAAGAAAAATGGAATGCTTGTCAGTATCAAACGCAAAGAAATGCTAGACACTATGAAAGAACTGCAACTTACCTTTTTACTAATAAATTAAAATGTTCAGTATGTGGTAATTTCTTAGGTGGTAAAGCTACTACTAAAAGAAAAAATGGTAAGAAATATTATTACTATAAATGCGAAAAATGTAGAACTAATTACAAAGAAGATACTATAAGAGATGGTTTACTACTTCAACTATATGACCTAATAAGAAAAGACAATTTAATTAATAAATATTACACACCATTTATAAAACACAAACAAGAAGATAATACTAAAGATTATCAAATAGAATTAAAAGAACTAGAAAAACAAGAAGAAAGAATTAAATGTGCTTACTTAAATGGTGTTGTTAAAATGAATGAGTTTGATAATGAATTAAAAAGTATTAGATATAAAATTGATAACATTAATAACAAGATTAAAGAAATCAAACAACGTGAAAACTTTAACTTTACAACTAATGATTTATTAATTTTAGAAGATACAGAAACTATTGATACATTTGTTAATCCTGATATATTTTTAACTAATATTCTAAACTTAACTAATGCTTCAAGAGAAGAAATGAAAAGAATAATTGGTACTTATATCGATAATATTGAGGTAAATAAAGTTGGAGATAAAATAGAACTTTTAAATATTGAGTATAGAAAAAGCTTCTTAACTGATTTAGTAAATTACCATAACAATTATGGTGTACCATATAACTTTAATATATTTAGTGATGAAAAAGGTTTTAAAATACCAATGAATCACGAAGGTAAAACAAGTTTAGAAGCAAAAGAATATTTTAATAAACTGCAAGAAGTTGTATCAAAAAATAGTTTAAAACTAAATTATTACGAAACTGAAGCGGATAGTAAATTAGAAGATATTAGTTTTGAACCAAATGGAGATTATGAACAAATATTAAGATTAATAGTTTTATCTGATACTAAAAACTATAATGATAAGACTTTAAGATTAGGAGTTATTACTTTAGATTTAGAAAGTGCATTATATTCTCGTTTAAATAGAAAAGAACAACCAAATGAACTATGCAATATTTAGATGTCAAAGTATTAATACATTAGCAGATTTATCCCATATTGGTAGTCATAATAAACGAGAAAAAGAATCTTATAAATCTAATCCTGATATAAGAAAAGAAGACAGTATTAACAATATAGAATTAGTAAAATGTAATAAAAAGTATAGAGAAAAATTTTATGAAATAACTAAAGAATATCGAAAAGAACACGACGAAAAAATGAAAACTATTAGACAAGACAGATATAAAGATTTTGATCAAATGGTAGATGATTCTAAAAGTTGTGTAGCAGATGAAATGATATTTACAAGTGGACTAGAGTTCTTTAAAGATATGACCAAAGAAGAAATATTAAGATGGGCTAATGGATGTATGGATTTTGTTTATAATGATTTAGGTTATACTAAAGAACAAGTAATACAATCAGTATTACACCTAGATGAGAGAACACCACATATTCATTGTGTAGTAGTTCCTCTTGTTAAAAAGTTTGATAAAAGAGTTAATAAAGAAAGATATTCTATTTCTAAAAGAGATTATATAAAAGACCAAAATTATTTAAGTATATTACAAGATAAATATTGTTTTAGATTAAATAATCTAGGTTTTAAATTAGAACGTGGAGAAAAAGGGACTAAAATAAAAAATCTGTCTTTAGGACAATTAAAAGGTATAACTAGACAATATGAAAGACTTGCCAATAAAAGTAAAAAGAATATTGAAAGTGAACATTTAAAAATTATTAATATGTTAAAATCTTCAAAAAAGAAAGCCTTTTCTGATTCAATTATTATTAATGGTGAATCATATCATATTTTACTAAAATATTTAGATTTATATACTAAAGAAATTCAAAATCAAGTAATATATCAAAACTTTTTTAATGATTTAGATGATTATATTTTTAATTATAAAGAACTAGAAAAAGAATATAATTATTCACAAAAAGTAATAGATAATTTAGAAGAAGAATGTGACAAACTAGAACAAAATAATAATAACTTAATTGATTTTATCAAGTATATATTAGAAATGTTAAAAGACTTTTTTAGAAGAATTCTACTTTCTAAAAATGAAAATGATAAAAATAAAACTATAAATGTTTTAAAAGAATGTTATGAAAAAGATTTATATAATTATTATGATTTAATAGACATTTCTAAAAATACTGATAAAGAAATAGAAGTTAACGATTTCATAAAAGAAGAAATATTAGAAAAAGAATACGACTACTTCGATTAGTCGTATTCTCAGATTGTTGACAAACCCCACATTTGAAAAAATGTGAGGTTTTCTTTTATAATT
>OGRO01002022.1_pt1 | contig 16545 bp, 15 predicted proteins | sample 1553451 | NCBI WGS metagenome assembly OGRO01 (sample SAMEA2580021, study PRJEB22360) | human gut metagenome
AAAATAGCCCGTCAGGGAAATTCAGACCTTTTGACACCCTAATCCTATAAAGTAACATAGGGCTGCCACAAGTATCTTATCGCTTGTGGCAGCCCCTCATCTGCTGTGCAAATAGCTTAACACGACTCCTGTATTATTTTACGATCGGAGCAAAACGAATGCGAACCTCCGGCAATGCCTTTAATTCCGCATAATAATTTGTCATCCAATCCTCGCCCTGTGATGGATCATTCTCACCGGATGCCGGTGGCGCAAATATTTTCAGGCTCATATCTGCTTCACTCTCCAAAGGCTTCTTAAAGAATGCACTCATCATATCGATGCACTTCACACCCGGAGCCTTGTAGAACCAGTGTCCATTCAATTCCATCATCAAATTCATGTCAATTGTCTGTTCATCAAAATATACTTCACAGAATACCGGATTTTTCTCGAAGTGCAAAGGAACTGCAACACCCTCTGCATCCTCAGAACCGCCCCAGCGAAGTGTAGCAGGAAGTGTGATCTCACTTCCTTCGTCCATGGACGGACTAAAGAAATCCTCATGAATGATCTCACGATACGTATTCAAAATTGGCTGTTCGATACCAACATTCGCATTGTTAGGATCCTCAATTTCCAAGCCCAGACGTCCTCTATCGCGCATCTGATATAACGTGAATCCTGACAGCCATTTCTCCTTGTCCGCTTTCAGCATCTCACAAAACTCTTTCAGCATGTCTGCCTGATCATAGGCACCGGTTACGTCTCCATCGGCGTTAAACTCAGACAATACCATCGGCTTCTTAACACCATTATTTACATATGTGTAACGCTCATAGCTCTTCTTTGCCAGGTTGTAGATCTTGTCTACCGCATAACGCGCAAACGTATCTCCTCCCTCTTCTGCAACATCATATGGCCATCCCCAGTGAAGTGCCATATAACGGTCAACGGACACAATATCTGCTGCACGGGAAGCCTCTGCGAAGATGTCTTCCATTTCCATCTTCTCATCCTCTAACTCCTTACAGCCATCCAGACAAATGATCGTCTTAACGTTTGGAGCTTCACGATGAATGATCTCACAGCAATGTGTAAAGAATGCTGCAACTTCCTCATAAGAAGCACGTTTATTAAAGGAGAACCAATTACCGGTTGCCTCATGGTTGATACGAAGCAACACACGTCCAAACGTGCGAAGATCCTTTGCAATCGCAATAATATGATCATCGGTAAGCTTCGGATCGATCGTCATCGTAAGCAGTACATCCTGTCCATGTTTACGGACATCTCTCATATAAGTAAACGGTTCATCATCTAATGTTCCGTTCAAACCACCCTTATAGGTGAAATAATCATCGTATGGAAAATCCCATGCGAACTGTACAGACGGATCTGCATGCACAACACTGGCACGTCCCGGCCACTTATCGTCATTTGGATAATAGCAGTACATCAGATTGACAGCTCTATGTGGGCGTCCCAGTTTCTGCAGGATGTAATCCTGATCCACATATTCTCCACGCTCACTGCCATCGCCCAGATCAACGGCACACTCTGCCGGTCCCATATGCAATGCCTTAACTTTCAACTCTTCACTCATTATATTCCTCCGTTCCGCAGAAATATCCTCTGCTATGTTTTACATATTTAAGAGCACAAAACGCTCAGCTTAAGATAGTATAACAGAAATCCCCCTAAAAAATCTACCGGCAATTTCGGCATCTTATACCCTAAAAATCTCTGATATGCTCTTCGCTGCGTATTTTACCTTCCTCAAGCTCGGCCAAAAGCTCGGCACGTTTGCTCCCTACCATAAACTGCTGGTTGTATTTTTGATAGATCTCGCAAGGATTGTCCTGCAAAAATGCCATTGAATCGCCACCCATCGTTAATTCTGTGACGAAAACAACCATTTCCTGCCCTTCCGGAAATGCATTTTCCATAAAAGAAAAGGCATTCTCCAATTCCTCTAATGCTGCATCTTCCTCTCGGATCAGTTGTTCCTGCTTTTGATCAAACTCCGGTTTTTGCGCGGCAAACGTTTTTGCTGCTTCCTCACTGCCAGCCTCTGCCTCCTGCTGCATTTGCTTCAATGATGCATACCACGCATCCATTGTCTTTTTGTAATCTGCCACCTTCGCAAAATGCCTGTTAAGCCCCGACAGCAACAGATTGACAACGCTCAACCGCTCGTCAAACGATGCATTTTGCAGCCGTTGATATACTGCGACATCTTCTTTTCCCTGTAAAATATCTTCAATGCCATAATCATCTTCATACTTGCGGTACAGATCCAAGTAGACCGCCACATCTTTTGCCACTTCCGGATGTTGTATAAATTCGCTGATCAAATCTTCATCCACCGGCTGTCCCAGCGTTTCGTACACTTGGATCAGCGTGCTCAGATCCTCCCAGCCACGCGCTGTCACAAAAAGCATTCCATCCACATCCGTTTGTACACGATAAAAATTCTGCGGGCGCAGCTCCAAATAACTTAGGATTCCGCTGTGAATCCTTTGCCTGCGGGCATATTCTTTCCACGCCGGATAATCCGGCTCGACCATGATGCGTCGTACACGATCAAGTGTCACCATATCAAAATCCCGGACGGATTTATTGTACTCCGGCGGATTTCCGGCTGCCACAATGATCCAGCCCTCCGGGATCGCCTGATTACCGAACGTCTTACACTGCAAAAATTGCAGCATCGTCGGTGCAAGCGTTTCGGACACGCAATTGATCTCATCGATAAAAAGTATGCCCTCCTTCTTTCCCTTTTCTATCTTCTCATATACACTGGCAATGATCTCACTCATCGTATATTCTGTCACAGAATATGTCTGCTCTCCGTAAGTCTTCTCACGAATAAATGGGAGCCCGACTGCACTTTGTCTGGTGTGATGAGTGATCGTGTACGATACCAGCCCAATTCCACACTCACTTGCCACCTGTTCCATGATCTGCGTCTTGCCGATACCCGGTGCTCCCAGAAGCAATAGCGGACGCTGTCGGATCACCGGGATCATATACTCACCGTTGTCCCTTTTCTCTAAATACGCACGAACTGTGCGGATCACTTCGTTTTTTGCCTGTTTAATATTCATAATAAATTACTTTCCTTCCATGATTTCTTCGTGATCAATGCGGATCCGCATCGCCCACGGTGGCACTGCCTCTTCCTCATAATCCTGCGCAAAGATAAACGCCGTCTTATATTCCGGTCGTTTTGCCGGATATATTCCCTTGCCGTCCGTAAAGTACAAAAGCCCTTGCAAATGGCGGATCTGCCCGGATTGCATCAACTGATCCACGTAGCGAAAAGCAGGCCGAAAATCCGTACTCCCACCTTCTGTCAAGGTAAACCGCTGCAGCGTCTGTGCCAGCTCCTCTTTACTGGTAACGACATCATCCTGCCTAACCTTATCATCGCATTGCAAAATATGAATCCTGCATTTGCCGGAAAGCTCAACACTTTCCAGCAGCAGATCTGCGGTAAGCTGTAAAAACTTTTTTACCAATTCGCCATTTGTAGAATAACTGGTATCAATAACAACGACAAACGTCTCTACCTGCAATGTCTCCTTAGTTTCCATCGGCTCGATCAACGGCAGATTGCCATATATGCGTAACCCATAGGTATAATAACTAAGATCAAATTCTTCGGGGTCTATCTGCAGCGTCTCCCGAAGCGATGCAAATTTACGCAAAAAATCCCGATAACTGCGCCGTTGCTGCAACACTCGGATCTGTTTCAGCATCAATCTTTCTTCATCGCCATCGTTTCTGCCCTGCCGTTCCATCTGCATCTGTGTCTGTCGTGCCAATTTGTCCCATTTCGGCGGAATCTGCACAGGAATGGCCTGCTCCGGCTGTGGTCGTGGCCAAAACGCATGCGTATCCGTATAAAATTCTTTGCTAAGTTCCGCCAGATCGAATTCATACCACAAACGGATCTGTTCATAAATAATTGCCGCTGATAATGCCTGTCCCACGGACTCCAGCCGTTTATATACTTTTCTGCGTAGCAGACCGGTAATGCGCTGTACACTCGTCTGCTCCATATGATCGATCAAATACTCGATCATAATATCACACGCCAGATCCCAATCCGCTGCATTTCTGCTGCCCTGCAGCCACGGATGACAAAAGATCAAATGCAGGATCATATGAAGATAACAGCGGTTTAAATACACCGGATTTTTAGGATACACGCGCAGCAAATGATCCGCAGAATAAAACAGATGATCGCCTTCCGTTCCCAACGTGTCAATGCCCTCTTTGGGCTGATAGCTCAATGCCGACAATGCAACATCCATATAGCGGAAGTCCATATACAATTCGTGACGGATCAGACGTAATATCTTTTCTGCCATATACTGCTCCCACTCTGTCTGCGTTATCGCCTGCGAACGCTGCCTTTTCTCATTCGACTGTTCTATATTGGTCATAACTTCCTAATTCCTTTCAAAATGCGTAGCGTTCCCTACGCCTGTTACGCCCGTACTGATAATTCCATTCCATAAGCCGGGAAGCTCCCTCTGACCACTGATCTTCTAACGCTTTCTGTGTGGCATGTTCCAAGGCGTTTCCCGTCAGATAACGATGCTCGCACAAATAATGCAATGGTTCCAATTGTTTCCGATCAATGTAATGCAGCGCCAGCACCTCTGCCTCTTGATGAAGCTGCTCCTCATAACGTTTCCTCGCATCTTCCTGTACACCGATCGGCGTCTGTAACCGTAAATATGCCATCTTCGCGATCGTAAGCGGCGATTCTTCTGCGATCACCTTCGGATAGATCGCATCATATCCGGCAAACTGTACAATACCATCTTGAAATTGCTGTCTTGCCCGAAATCCTTCTCCGGTAATATTACGCCCAAAAATATGCGCCGGCGCAATTTCATCATAACTCTCCGTATATTCCGGATACAATAACGACGCTGTCTCCTCCCCCGCAAAATCAACCTGTATCTCCCATGGAATGCGTGACAAAACCGCTTTCACACCGGTTTTGCCACGTATATCTGCCCGAACCCTAAGCTGCTTCAGGCTGCGACAATTCATAAATACATCACTGCCAATAGTTTCCAGTGCACTGCCAAATTCTATCACAGATAATTTTCTACAGTTGTAGAATGCAAGTTCTTCTATTTCTACAACTGTGTCCGGCAAGACAACCTGTAGGACTTCATTACCCGCTATCTCCCCCAAATAAGCAGCGGCAGGCTGTGCCACTTCCCTTGTATTGGGCTGCACTCCATCTCTAGTACCAGGCTGTGCTTCGACCATACAGTCATACGTTTTCTCGCAATAGAGCTCTAATGACTCCTGCCATTTCGTTTCGCGAATCCCCTCCAAGCCGTCTAGTTTATTGGATGCCGAGAAACAGTATGCTCCAATCGCATATACAGGCATGCCCTCTATTTTCTGTGGCACAGTCAGACAGCCATTGGTGCCATAAACCCGGTATATCTTTGCCCCATCAGAGGTCTTTTTCCACAATAGTCGAATCATCGCTCTGTCATCCTCCTCTATTACGTCAAAACCCCCCTGCATATTTCCCAAACGAGATCTATACAGAGAGGTTTTTCTTGATTAATCGGAAATTGCTGTTGTATAGCGAGACAAAGGCAAAGCGCTGGCTTTGCTTTTATTGTATCCTGCATACAGTGGCAATCAGTCAATCGCTTCTAATGCCTGTTTCAGATCTGCGATCAGATCTGCTTTATCTTCCAAACCACATGAAATACGAACCAAGCCGGCAGGTACACCTGCTGCCTCTAATTGTTCATCTGTCATCTGACGATGTGTCGAAGTCGCCGGGTTCAAGCAGCAGGTTCTTGCATCTGCTACATGTGTCTCGATCGCCGCCAACTTCAGATTCTTCATAAACTTCTCAGCCGCAGCACGTCCACCCTTTAATTCGAATGAAACGACACCACATCCGCCATTCGGCAGATATTTCTTTGCTAATGTATAGTAACGATCTGTTGGCAGACCGGAATAATTAACATAAGATACCTGTGGCTGTTCCTGTAAAAATTCTGCTACAGCCTGTCCATTCTCAACGTGTCGAGGCATACGAACATGAAGAGATTCTAATCCTAAATTCAAGAGGAATGCATGCTGTGGAGACTGAATGCATCCAAAATCACGCATCAACTGTGCTGTACATTTTGTAATAAATGCCCCCTCTTTGCCAAACTTTTCCGCATAAGTAATACCATGATAAGATTCATCCGGTGTGCAAAGTCCCGGGAACTTATCCGCATGTGCCATCCAGTCAAACTTACCGGAATCAACGATCGCACCACCGACTGCTGCTCCGTGTCCATCCATATATTTTGTCGTAGAGTGCGTCACAATATCTGCCCCCCACTCGATCGGCCGGCAATTCACCGGCGTTGGGAATGTATTATCCACGATCAACGGCACACCATGCGCGTGCGCAGCCTTCGCAAACTTTTCAATATCCAATACCGTCAATGCAGGATTAGCAATCGTCTCACCAAAAACCGCACGCGTATTATCCTGAAATGCTGCATTTAACTCTTCTTCTGTACAATCCGGGGATACAAATGTAACAGTAATACCCATCTTTGCCATGGTGACCTGTATCAAATTAAATGTACCACCATAGATTGATGAAGATGCCACAATATGACTGCCGCACTCACAAATATTAAACAAAGCAAAAAAATTGGCGGCCTGACCGGAAGAAGTCAGCATTGCTGCCGTACCACCCTCCATTGCTGCAATCTTAGCTGCTACATGATCGTTGGTTGGATTCTGCAAGCGTGTGTAAAAATATCCGCTTGCTTCCAGATCAAATAATTTTCCCATATCCTCACTGGTGTCATACTTAAATGTAGTAGACTGCACGATCGGGATCTGACGCGGTTCGCCATTACCCGGAGTATATCCTGCCTGTACACACTTTGTTCCCATTGTATATTCGTTCATCATATCTCTCCTTAATTAATCAATTGTAAAATAATCCTTAAACTGATCTTGCGTCATCGGTTTTGCTGACACAACCGGAAGTGCCATCAATCGCTGAAACAACTTTGTTTTCTCCCCACGGTTACCACTGCATTCAAAATGAACATGTCCAAGCTCTTCTTTCGTTGCCAGTAACTTGATCTCGCGTAACCGCCGCTGCATTTCCTTTGCCGTGCCAATTGCGCCATCATACAGATCCACATGTTCTCCAACCATCTCCAAGATCGTATCCTGTACGAATGGATAGTGAGTGCATCCGAGAACAATTCCATCCAACGGTCTTTCTTTGATTCCCTCAAAAAGTTCATGCAGGTAAATATAAACTTCTTCGCCGTCAAAATCTCCGCTCTCGATGAATTCCATCAAGCCGGGACATGGCACCGGGATGATATTTGCCTGATCTTCATATTTATGCATCAGTTTATTGAATTTTTGCGGTTTTCGCAGATGGAGGGAGGCTTTCTTGCCGGAAGTATATTGCCGCCCGGGTGTTCTGTTACTGCCGGCTTGATCGCAGGTTCTATGCCAACAATCGGAATATCTGAATACATTTCCCGAAGCTCTTTGATCGCACAGCTGGTCGCCGTATTGCAGGCAACAACAATCGCCTTGCAGCCCTGATCGAGCAGCCGGCTAACATGCTTGATCGTCAGATCTCTTACCTCTTCGACAGTCCTTGTACCATATGGTGCATTTGCACAATCCCCATAATATAAGAATTGCTCTGCAGGCATCAAATAACGCATCTGTCGCAAAACACTGACACCGCCCAAACCGGAATCAAACACTCCGATCGGCGTGTTAAATATTGCTTCGACCATACTTTCCCTACATTCCTTTCCTACATACTCCTGATCACCCGTTTATTTTGAATCGGATCAATCTTTATCAATAATTTCTTTGTAAAATCCGGAGTAATCCTTGCGTCCCTCTTTCATTGCGGCAATTGCTGCACGTGGATGCTGATTCAAATGACCTGTCAACAGATATGGAATATCAAATCCCCATTCAACTCCCTGCTCTTTTAATGGCACAATATTCTGCTCGATGAATTTAATGATCGGGAAAAGCTTGTACTTTGGATTCTTCAAAAATCCAAGCAATAATTCCATGCAGCAGTTTCCTGCTCCACGTCCCATTCCGCTCATCGTTGCATCCAAATAAGACACACCTCTTGCACAGGACTCGATCGTATTTGCAAAAGCAAGCTGCTGATTGTTATGTGCGTGCATTCCTATGTATTTGCCGTACTTCTCGCCCACTTCCATATACTGATCTGAAATAGTGCGGATCTGCTCCGGGAACAGTGAACCAAAACTGTCCACGATGTAAATGCCATCAACACAAGATTTACCAAGCATTTCTAACGCTTTATTAATGTCGGACTCTTTCGCATTGGAAATCGCCATGATATTACAAGTCGTTTCGTACCCTTTGCGGTGTGCATCTTCGATCATATCGATCGCCGCCGGCATTGTATTCACATAAGTTGCCACACGGATAAGATCTACCGGACTGTCGCTGCGGTCATGAATATCTTCTTTATAATTGCAGCGTCCTACATCTGCCATAATGGAAATCTTCAGATCGGTGTCATTATCACCAACGACTTCGCGAATCTTGTCATCCTCAGCAAACTTCCATGGGCCATAAGCATCCACGTCAAACATCTCTTTATCAGCGCGATAACCAAACTCCATATAGTCTACGCCTGCTTTTACATTTGCTTTGTACAGATTATGGATAAATTCATCTGTAAAATAAAAATCATTTACCAAACCACCATCACGAATTGTTGCGTCCAACACTTTAATGTCCGGACGAAAAGATAATAAATCACCCTTCTGTGCCATTTTTTCTTCCTCCAAATATTTCGTATATTTCTTCCGGTTCCACTTGTCCACACCTTCTGCCGCGCGATCTTCCATGTGTATTCGATCCGAACGGTTCTTAAGATTGGACAAAAAAATATACCCAAAATGCCGGTTCCTGAATTTTGAGTCCTAGCGATCAGCTAGGTGGGCAACCGCATATGAAATGCAATCTTCCTCTGCAATGAAGGCATGACATTCTTTCATATATATAGGAATCCCATTCAAAAAGTGTAGGTTCAAAATATCAGAAGTTGTCGTACATTCCAGGTACTATAAGTATATACAATTTTCTTGAAAAATACAACTGTCAAATGAATTTACTCATATTCTTCCAGCGAAGTCAGCTCCATAAACGTAAAGGTAAAGGTCGTACCTTCTCCCGGCACACTCTGCACCTCAACGTCACCTCCATGGCGTAATATGATCTGCTTAGCGATCATTAGTCCAAGCCCGGTTCCTTTTTCATTTTGTGTCAGCTTTGATTTATAAAACTTTTCAAAAATATATGGCAGCTCTTCCGGTGCGATCCCAATGCCCTGATCAGCGATCTGTGCCTTGATCAGACCGTCCCGGCTGACAAGAGTCAAGTGCACCTTGCCCCCTCGTTCAGAAAACTTTACGGCATTATCTAACACGATCAAAAACATTTGCCGTAATCTTCCATAATCGCCCTCGATCATAAACGGCTGCTCTTCCGGTATATCAACCACAAAATGAATCTCTTTTTCCTCGCCGATCACGCGTGCACTGCGCATTACGTCCGCAAAGATCTGTGCCAAGCTGACAGGTTCTTTGTCCATCTGAAAATCCGGATTCTGCATTTTAGAGAGTAAAAACAGATCCTGCACCAGGCGTTCCATCCCCTGACACTCTAATAAGATCCGGTCATATACGCCGCGGACATCTTCCTCCTCCGAAAGCACATCATCGTGAAGCATTTCCGCATATCCGCGCACTACTGTGATCGGTGTCCGCAATTCATGAGAAACATTTGCAAAAAAGTCTCTTCTTACCTGCTCTAAATTCGCACGTTCCTGCTCCGCTTTTGTCAAGCGCTCTGCAAGAACATCTAATTGCTCCTCCAACTGCGATAACTGCCTGCTGTGACTGTACTTCTCAACCGGAGAATAATCGCCTCCCGCAATTCTTCGGATCGTCTTACCGATCTTGTTGATCGGCAGAGACAGATATTTTGTAAAGATCAAAGCGATCAAATACGAAATAACTACCGCTACCACTGCACTGAGAGAAATCAGATATTTTCCCTCTCGTAGTCCCATCGTCTGGCGGTCGATCATAGAAACCATCATAACCGCTCCGATCACCTGATCGGTTTTGTAATCGTGCACCGGGATCGCCACACGAAGGATCATCATACCATATGCTTTATCATAGCTTGATGACGCTCCTGTCTGTCCGCCAAACGCCTGGCGAAGTACCGCATACATTTCATCGGTCAGATTGTCATCGTTCATTTCTGCATTCGTAAAATCTTCTTTCAAGGCATTTTTCGCCTTATGATTGCTGAGGATCCATACATCTGTGTTCTCTGCACTCTCAATCTCATCAATATAAACGGAATATTTTTCATACTGTCCGATATTCTTCTTGTACTGAAACTTGGACACCCGGCGTGCTATCTTTTTGCCCTGTTTGGTCAAAAGTTCCGTGTAGGAGCGCGTGTAATTGCGCTGATATAAATAATTAAAGATTGCCCCGGTCAACAACAGCGAAACAGCAAGCACCACAACAAAAGACAGATAAATGCGTACAGATATATCATTTCTGCCAAGCTTGGAATCATTCCATTTTTGTCTGATCTTATGCAGCCCTTTCATGTCTTACTGTCCTCCGGCAATCTCTAGCTTGTAGCCGACACCCCAGATCGTCTTGATCGTCCAATCCGGATGCGGCACAGAATCAAGTTTCGCACGCAGTCTTTTGATATGCGAATCTACCGTGCGGCTGTCTCCGTAGTAATCGTAGCCCCATAAACTGTCAAGCAGATTATCTCTGGTAAATACTTTGCCCGGTGTACTTGCTAACGTCCACATGGTTTCAATTTCTTTTTTCGTCATTGGAATCTTTTTGCCATCAATGCAAAATGTATATTCATCTAAATTCACTTCCATATTGCTGACACGTAAGATCTGTCCGGACTGCGTCTCCACACTCTGACGGCTTATCCGACGAAGCACCGCGCGCAGTCTCGCCATAACCTCACTCGGGCTAAACGGTTTCACGATATAATCATCTGCACCAATGTCTAATCCCATGATCTTATCATAGTCTTCGCCTCGTGCCGTAATTAAAATGATCGGTACGGCGGATTCCTGTCGGATCGTGCGGCACACCTCATAGCCATCCTTCCCCGGCATCATCACATCCAGCAGTATGGCCGCCGGATGATATGTGTGAAACAGCTCTTCCGTCTGAATGCCATCTGTGGCGATCAACGCTCCATAACCTTCTTTTTTGACATATTTTTCTAAAATATCCGTAATATCTTTATTATCATCTGCAATCAATATGTATTCCATGAGTTCCTCCTTCGTCGAATCTGACCACTTCCTGTAATAAGTATAATAGTATTTGAAAAAGATGGCAAATATTTGACACCTTTCTGCCATTATCTTATTCTATGATAAATGCGAACCTGATATAGGTGGAAAATGATAATACATGCTATTTGTGTTGATACACACCGGACACGAATTGTCTTATGCATGGAACACGTGTGTAGAAATGAGGATAATTATGAACTATAGAAAACAAATAAAACTGGCGCTGATCGCACTGGTCTTGATCTTGTGCACACAAGGTAAACCGGCCGCCGCTAAGGCACCGAAGATCCCCGTCGTTGCAACTGAGATCAACGGCAAACAGGCTTTAGATGCCTCTGGCGCTTTACAGCGTTCCAAAAAACCGGAAACAAAGAAAAATTTTCAAAAAAAAATATTTATCGGCGACTCCTCCAGTCTCACGTTACTAGACGATCTGGATGGATATGAAACGACATTTAAAAGTCCCAATCCTTCCATTCTCAAGGTAACAAAAGTATCCGAAAATACTTGCGATTACTATGGTATGGCGGCCGGTACAGCAACCATTCAGATCCGCATCCGATCAACGTCAGGACTTTTCTTTATGAATCGTCCAACCACACTGAAAGCCAAGGTATCTGTATCACCACATGCTGTCAGCATCAAATTTAAGCATTCCAAATATAAGATAACAAAATCCAAGACGAGGAAAGTGCGGATTACGCTTCGTCCAAGCATTACGAAGGAAAAACCGGTATATACCATACTCAATACACGTATCGCTACTATTAATAAAAAGGGTGTCCTTCGAGGCAAAAGACCCGGAACGACTTACGTAACCGCAACACTTGCGAATGGGGTTCGCGCTAAATGCAAAATCGTTGTCAAAAGTGCAGACAAATAACCCGTCAAAAATAATTCATGGATCAGAATGGCAGATGCAGCCATCCTACACTGCGTTTTGCCTCCCGCTCTTTCTTGCGGGATCTGATCGTTGTAACCTGCGGCAGCTCTTCGGTGGCTGCCGCTTCTTTTGCCGCCGGACGCATTTCGATTAATATTTTTTCTAATATTTCTATTTGCTTTTGTTGTAACTCTTCCTTTTCCCGCATCAAATAATCCATTTGCTTACTCACCTTTTCTGTTACAGCCTCTGCGATCCGCTCTTCAGATTGTTGCGTCTGCTGTTCCACAACACTTGTGATCATATCACGCATCATCTGCTCAAACTGCTGCAATTTTTGTTCTTTGCTGATGCTGCTCACCGGCTCCGCCACTTCCATTGCTGACGGCAACGGAGTCACCTGCCCCATTCTTGCATGCTTTGGCGATCGATCTTCTTCCATCTGCACCTTTTGATTTAACTCTTCACGCAGATGATACAATTCCTGCGGCGTCATCGCCTCGACTCGTCTTCGATCCGGCAAAAGCAGCTTAATAGCACGAAGTTGAAAGCCCTGCTCTTTCCAATCTCTGATCTTATGCAAAATATGAATGTCCTGCTCTCTATAGTATCGATGTCCCTGCCCATTACGTGGAATCGCTAACCCAAGTTCATCCTCCCAATAACGCAGTACATGTGCCTCCACACCAACCTGTCTCGCCGCATCTGAAATGCCAAATCTCTTTTCCATTGTGTCATCCTCCATTTCTAGAAATACTCTTCCATAATTTCTCCGAGCAGCGTTAGTTTTTCTTCTGCTCTTTGCTCTTTCTGCTCACGTATGCCTTTCTCCAGCCAAGCCGGTGCCGAAGTCTGCTTGCACATATCCCCCTCCGGCCAAGCCGGTGCTGAAGTCTGCTTGCACATACCCCCCTCTGGCCAAGCCGGTGCCAAAGTCTGCTTGCATGCATGTCCATGTTCATTCTGCCATTCCTCATGAACCGCATATTCCATACCGTCCTGCCATCTCCCGGCAATCGACCAGACAGCTTCCTTTTCCTGTTCTGTTTCCTCATTACCGGCAGCTAATGCAAGCGTTTGCTGCTCCGGCTCCTCGAAATAAGCTTGTTGATATTTTGCCTGCTCTTCCGGATACAAATATTGATTTTCCAATCGTGGCTGCAAACTGTTTTCCAAATAATCCAACAAATAAATACGGATCATTTTTTTATGTGCATGCACCTGCATCAATAATTCGCCTCCAAAAATAAGTGCTAATATGATAACGGTGTAGATACAATACATACCATAAACTTGAAGTGATGTCTGAATATATATCCCATAAATCGTACACACCCCAAAATACATTCCCACAAACCATGCCCCATACAGTCCAACATTTTCCCAAGTAGATAATCGTATTTGATATGCCCGGTATTCCAACAGGTACCTGTCCACAAAACCGCCCACATCTTTTGCCGGAATATGTAGTTCGTAACACACTTGAAATTTTTTGATCAAATTGCGGATCCACGGATTTTTCGTCCCGGCAATTTTAGAACACTCCTCTAACAGATCGTTCATAACATGACCCGCTATACTTTGCAGGAGCAGTGTGATAATCCCTGCACCGAGCATTATCATTAGTAAGCTGTAATTTGCATATAATTGCTGCATCTGCCTCTCCACCTTCCGTTAATTTCATGGCTTTTGTTTCCTGCAGTTTCATCATACTATGTCCTATCCTGTGAAAACAGTGCCCATCGAATATCATTTTACGCCCTTGTTCGACGTTTTCTTTTTTGTTACAATATACATCTGTAACTCATACTTCATATGCACAAAGGTATTGACAGACCACCTTTTGTGCGTTTGGCAAAGTGCGAACACACGGTAACTTAGCAAGTTTGGAAAGGAATGTAAGATTACTATGCACGATACAACTTTGGATCACCTTTTTGCAAAATATAATTACGGTGTTGTCGAAACGGATTGCCCATTTCTCGACATCTATCTCCATACAAAGGATCCTGTCTGCACCCCTGTAGTCGTGATCATCGACGCAGAGGCTGCCGCCGCTGTCAAAGCTGCAGATACACGATACGAAGAAAAAGACCGTATCCGGGCGGGAGAGCCATACACACTGAACGCCGAAAATATAGCGATGATCTCTGACCAACTTCAGCAAATGCTAATAGATAACAATTTTGACAACTGCGAATATCTCTATATTTTGATGACGGAAGATGATTCTCTCGGCAGAAAATTATTTCCGGATCGCAAGAACTATTGGCAGATCATTCCATCGCAGGGCATATTACAGGCCTATGAAGATGTAGATACTTTATTTTCCCCTTTGCAGAAAGACTTAGAGCAATTCCTGCAGGAGGGACCGGAACGAACTTCTGACCTTCGATCCGTTCTGCCTGCCATGCGCAGCGTTTTTGTGACACTCTTACTGGTTGCTGTCAACATCCTGCTTTTTGTATATGGAGATCTGATCCCAGGCAAAAGAGACGCTCTGTTTTCTATGGGAGCACTAAGCGCAGAACTCGTCTTTGACAAGCAGGAATGGTATCGATTATTTACTTCGATGTTCCTACATATATCCGGAGAACATATTTTTAACAATATGATCACTTTGATCTTTATCGGCGCTTACTTGGAACGACGTTTGGGTCATATCCGTTATCTGATCCTTTATCTGATCAGCGGTCTTCTTGCAGGCTGCACCTCAATCGTTTATAATGTTGTTATACATTCCGCAAGTACCTCGGTGGGTGCTTCCGGTGCGATCTACGGTCTTATGGGTGCTTTAATCCTTGCATTGATTTTTCATCATGACCGTCAAGAATCCCCGGATCTGCGTCAGATCATTTTTATGATCTTTTGGATTGTTTATGGAAGTTTTGCAATACCAAATGTCGATTTCGCAGCACATATCGGTGGTTTGATCAGCGGATTTGCTATGTACACTTTATTGACTCTGTCCAAAGAGAAAGGAATATAGACTCATGACGAAAGTTAATATTTATTATGGTGGCAGAGGATTGATCGAAGATCCTACCATCTATGTTATGGACAAAATAACAGAAGTATTGAACGAGCTCAACGTTGTCGTTCGACGCTACAATCTATACGAAGATAAAAAAGGTATCTCCGTTTTACCGAAAACGCTCAAAGAAGCGGATGCCGTTATTCTAGCTGCCTCTGTAGAATGGTTTAGCTATGGAGGGTTGTTACAGCAGTTTTTGGATGCCTGCTGGTTGTATGGTGACAAAGAAACCATTCAATCTCTATGCATGATGCCCGTCGTTCTATCGACCACCTATGGGGAGAAAGAGGCCTCCCTACAGCTTACAAAAGCTTGGGAACTGCTTGGTGGCAAACCTTGCGATGGCATTGAGGCATATATAACAGATCCGGAAGATTTCAAAGCTAATGATGGGTATACTACATTTGTAGAGAAAAGAGTAGAGCTATTTTACCGCACCTTTACCGGCAAGCTGGAGACATTGCCTTCCAGTAATTCCCTGTCACCGGACACATTATCGCGTCCGTTAAGCATTGATTTGACACCACAGGAAAGTGAACAGTTGTCGGAATATGTTTCTAATGACCAATACGTGCAGAAGCAAAAAGAAGACATTCAGGAATTGTCTGAAATTTTCCGCACATTACTAGGGGATGATGAAGATCCTATGTCAAGCTCCGACCCCTATATCCGTGCGCTTTCATCACATTTCCACGGTATTCCGGACATTTCCGTACGGTTTACCCTTGAGATCACAGATGAAGACCGCTGTCTTTATATCACGGCTGACGGTGATATTTTGCATTGTACCTACAAGCAGCCGAAAAATTTCGAACCACACGTGACTATGAAGCTCAAAGCGGAGTTGCTGACACAGATCATACACGGCGAAACCACATTACAAAGTGCTTTTCGTACCGGCAATGTGATTGCCAAAGGTGATTTCAAGATCCTGCGCAGCTTCGATGAACTTTTCCGCTTCGAATAGACAAACACAAACTTTGCACGGATCAATCAACTCGAAAACACATATTGCTCATTATGTCAATGACTATATAGCATTTTGCAGCCACCAAAGAGTGGTTTCTGCCATCCGAGAACTATAGTAATTGCCTTGCCGCATTTTGTTTTTACAGTGATTTCTAAATTTTGTTGTCTCTGATGTATGATTTACATGCCTTTCGGAAACTCGAAGTCCCGGAAGCAAGGTATTCATCATTT
>OGRO01002027.1_pt1 | contig 16518 bp, 8 predicted proteins | sample 1553451 | NCBI WGS metagenome assembly OGRO01 (sample SAMEA2580021, study PRJEB22360) | human gut metagenome
GTGGCCGTGGTGGGCGGCGGCAATGTGGCCATGGACTGCGCTCGCACCGCCGTGCGCGCCGGTGCCGCCTCGGTCACCGTGGCCTATCGACGCCGCCTGGAGGACATGACCGCGCTGCCCTCCGAGGTGGAGGCGGCCATGATGGAGGGCGTGGAAATGCGCTGCCTGCAGGCGCCGGCCCGCATCGAGGCGAACGCAGAGGGGAACGCGGCGGCGCTTATCTGCCAACCCCAGCGCATCGGCGCGGTGCGCGGCGGCCGCCCGGCCCCAGTGCCGGCCGACAAGCCTGAGGTGTGTCTGGCCGCCGACCTCGTCATCATCGCCGTGGGCCAGGCTATCGAATGTGCCCCCTTCGAGGAGTTCGGCATGCAGCATGACCGCACCTACCTGTGCGCCGACGCGTGCCTGCAAGCGCCCGGCTTCGACGCCATCTTCGTGGGCGGCGACTGCCAGTGGGGTCCCAAGACCGTCATCATGGCCATCGCCGCAGGCAAGACGGCGGCGGCCAACATCGACGAGATGCTGGGCTTCCGCCATCAGCTGGATTGCGGCGCCACCGTGCCGCCGGCGCACCCCAACGACCGCACCGCCTACGGGCGCGTGCAGGTGGCCGAGCGCCCGGCGTGCGAGCGCAAGTGCGATTTCAAGTACGTGGAAGAACCGGTGAGCGCCGAGGAGGTCGCTCAGGAGTGCGGCCGTTGCCTGCGCTGCGACGTGTACGGCATAGGCGCGCTAACCGGAAGGGGGCTGGAAACATGGTAACCATTACCGTGAATGGGCAGGCGGTGGAAGCCCCCGAGGGCGCCACCGTGTTGGAAGCGGCCACCGCGGCGGGGGTTCGCATTCCCACGCTGTGCTACCTGAAGGACCTGAACTGCATCGGCTCGTGCCGGGCGTGTTTGGTGGACGTGGAAGGCGAGGGGCTTGCGGCCTCCTGCAACACCGCCGTGCGCGAGGGCATGGTGGTGCGCACCGACACGCCGCAGGTAGCAGTGGCCCGACGGGCGAATCTGCAGGCCATCATGGACGATCACCGCGCGCTCTGCGCCACCTGCGTGCGCCAGGACACCTGCGCCCTGCGCGACCTTGCGAGCACCTTCAACCTGACCGACGCCCCGGGTCCCTTGCCCGAGCCGGCGCCCTGGGACGCCGACTTCCCGCTGCAGCGCGACAGCAGCAAGTGCATCAAGTGCATGCGCTGCGTGGCCATCTGCGAGAAGGTGCAGCACTGCGCCGTGTGGGACTTCACTGGGGTCGGCCCTTCCACGAAGATCATCGTGCGCGACAACCTGCCCATCGCCGAGGCCGGGTGCGCCCTGTGCGGCCAGTGCATCACCCATTGCCCCACCGGGGCGCTTACGGCCCGTGACGACGTGAGCCTCATCATGGAGGCCATCCTGGATCCGGCGGTGGAAACCGTGGTGCAGGTGGCGCCGGCCGTGCGCACGGCCTGGGGCGAGGGCCTGGGGCTTTCCCGCGAGGAGGCGACGCCGGGACGCTTGGCCGCGGCCCTGCACGCCGTGGGCTTCGACAAGGTCTTCGACACCGATTTCGCCGCCGACCTCACCATTATGGAGGAGGGCAGCGAGTTCGTGGAATTCCTCGGCTCCGACGCGCCGCGCCCCATGTTCACGAGCTGCTGTCCCGGCTGGGTGCGCTTCGTGAAGCAGCACTACCCGCAGTTCACGGCCCAGCTTTCCAGCGCCAAGTCGCCGCACCAGATGATGGGTGCGGTGGTGAAGAACACGCTGGCGGCCGAGGCCGACGAGGCGGGACGCCGTCTGTTCGTCGTGTCCATCATGCCCTGCGTGGCGAAGAAGTACGAGTGCGACGTGCCGGAGCTTTCCACGGTGGTCGGCGCGACCCATGGGGCCGGCACGAGCGATGCGGGCTTGGCGTCCGACGCGCCGGTCGCGCCCGAGCTGGCGGCCGAGGTCGCGCCCGACGTGGACGCCGTGCTCACGGTGCGCGAATTCGGCCGCCTGCTGCGCCTGGTGGGCGTCGACTGCACGGCGCTTTCCGAGGCGCCCTTCGACAACCCGCTGGGGCTTTCCACCGGCGCGGCCACCATTTTCGGACGCACCGGCGGCGTCATGGAGGCGGCCCTACGCTCGGCAGCCTTCCTCATCACCGGCGAGAACCCCGATTTCAGCGCCTGCGATACCACGGCCGCCACGCCGGAGACGCCTTGGATGTCCCGCGAGCTTGCCATTGGCGACGCCACGGTGCGCATCGCTGTGGCCAGCGGCCTGGAGAATACGTCGAAGCTGCTGGACGCGTTGGAATCCGGGGAGGCCGCCTTCGACTTCGTAGAAATCATGGCATGCCCGGGCGGATGCGTGGGCGGTGGCGGCCAGCCCATCCAGTTCAACAGCGAACTGGCCCAGGCGCGGGCCGGCGTGCTGAACCGGCTCGACGCCGCGGACAAGCTGCGCTACTCCCACGAGAACCCCGACATCGCGAAGCTGTACGCCGATTGGATCGGCGAGCCGCTGTCGCATACGGCCCACGAGTGGTTGCACACCGATCAGGAGAGCTGGCAGATTTGATGCTCGAGCTCGTGGATAAGCTCGCGCGCGAGCACGCCCTTTCCCAGGACGAGTACGCCATGCTCATCGACGGCCGCACCCCGGCGCTGGCCGATGAGCTGGCTGGCCGCGCCCGAGAGGCGTGCGAGGCCGTCTACGGAAACGCGGTGTTTGCGCGCGGGCTCATCGAGTTCACGAACGTCTGCAAGAACGACTGCTACTACTGCGGCATCCGGCGCAGCAACCGCGCCTGCGAGCGCTACCGCCTTACTCGCGAGCAAATTCTGGCTTGCGCTGATGCGGGCTGGCGAGCGGGCTTCCGTACCTTCGTGCTGCAAGGCGGGGAGGATCCGGGTGTTACCGACGAGTGGCTTGCCGAGCTTATTGGCGCGCTGAAGGCGGCCCATCCGGGCTGCGCCGTCACGCTGTCGGTGGGAGAGCGCTCGCCGGAAAGCTACCGGCACCTGCGCGCCGCCGGGGCCGACCGCTACCTGCTGCGCCATGAGACGGCCACGGCCGCCCATTACCGGCAGCTGCACCCGGCGGCCATGACGCTTCAGCGCCGCATGGCGTGCCTGTCCGACTTGCGAGAGGCCGGGTTCGCCGTGGGCGCCGGCTTCATGGTGGGCTCCCCCTTCCAGACGACGGAGCACCTGGCGGCCGACCTCGCGTTCATCCAGGAGTTTCGCCCCGAAATGTGCGGCATCGGGCCGTTTGTGCCCCATCGCGACACCCCCTTTGCCGCCGAGGCACCCGGCACGGTGGAGCTTACCTGCTACCTGCTGTCCCTCGTGCGTCTGGCGCATCCGCCGGTGCTGCTGCCGGCTACCACGGCCCTGGAAGCGCTGGATCCCCGCAGCCGCGAGAAGGGCATCCTCGCTGGCGCCAACGTCGTGATGCCGAACTTGTCGCCGCCCGAGCGCCAGGGCGATTATGCGCTCTACGACGGCAAGCCCCGCTCGTCGGCCGATGCGGCCCGCAAATGGGCCGACCTGGCGGCGCGGCTTGAGCCCTTGGGGCGCCGCCTTGTGGAAGACCGCGGCGATCCCGCTGCAGCCTGGGCTTCGGTTGTAGGCCCTGCTGCGGCATCGGTTGTCTCGCCCGCTCGGGGCGCTGTGGTACTGGCAGCAGGGTCGCGCCCGGTTTCTGCCGCCGCCGCTACCGCGTCTGGTTCGTCTTCCGCCGCTTCCTTTCCTTCGACCTTCCCCCCTGTCCCTTCAACGAAAGTGAACCCCGCATGAGCAGCTACAACGTGCGCTCGCCCCGGGCCGACGAGTTCATCAACCACGAGGAAATCTTCGACACCCTGGCTTACGCCGAGGCGCACAAGAACGATGCGGCCCTGGCTCGTTCCATTCTGGAGAAGGCCCGGGCGAACCTGACGCCGGCCCACGACCACGGCACGACGCTCACCCATCGCGAGGCCTCGGTGCTTCTGGCCTGCGAGGACCCGCAGGTGAACGCCGAAATTCGCCGGCTCGCCCGCGACATCAAGCAGGCCTACTACGGCAACCGTATCGTGCTGTTTGCTCCGCTGTACCTTTCTAACTACTGCGTGAACGGGTGCCTGTACTGCCCCTACCACGCGAAGAACCGCGACATCCCGCGTCGCAAGCTCACGCAGGAGGAGATCCGCGCCGAGGTCGTCGCCCTGCAGGACATGGGCCACAAGCGCCTGGCCATCGAGGCGGGGGAAGATCCGATCCACAACCCGCTTGACTACATTCTGGAGAGTCTTGAGACCATCTACGGCACCAAGCACAAAAACGGGGCCATCCGCCGCGTGAATGTGAACATCGCCGCCACGACCGAGGACGCCTACCGCCAGCTGAAGGCCGCGGAGATCGGCACCTACATCCTGTTCCAGGAGACCTACCACCGCGCCCGCTACGAGGAGCTGCACCCCTCGGGCCCCAAGGCCGACTACGCCTGGCACACCGAGGCCCACGACCGCGCCATGGCCGCCGGCATCGACGACGTGGGGCTCGGCGTGCTGTTCGGCTTGGAGGGCTACGCCTACGAGTTCGCCGGCCTGCTCATGCACGCGGAGCATTTGGAAGCGGTGTTCGGCGTGGGCCCGCACACCATCTCGGTGCCGCGGGTGAAGCCGGCGAGCGACATCGACCCCGACGCTTTCGACAACGGCATTCCCGACGAGATGTTCGAGAAGATCATCGCACTCATCCGCATCGCCGTGCCCTATACGGGTATGATCATCTCCACCCGCGAGTCGCAGGCGGTGCGCGCGGCGGCGCTTCGGATGGGTGTCTCGCAGATCTCCGGTGGCAGCCGCACCAGCGTGGGCGGCTACGGGGAAGAGACGCGGCCCCACGACACCGAGCAGTTCGACGTGTCCGATACGCGCACCCTGGACGAGGTCATCGGCTGTCTCATGGACGAGGGCCACCTCCCCAGCTTCTGCACTGCCTGCTACCGCGCCGGCCGCACCGGCGACCGCTTTATGGAGTTCTGCAAGAGCGGCCAGATCCAGGACTTCTGCCAGCCGAACGCCCTGCTGACGCTGGGGGAGTACCTGTGCGACTACGCCAGCCCCGCCGTGGCGGAGAAGGGGTGGAAGATGATCGACACCGAGCTCGCCCGCGTTCCCGACGACCGCCGCCGCGCCCTGGCCGCCGACTACCTCGCCCGCGTCCGCACCAGCGAGCGCGACTTCCGGTTCTAGGAGGAGTTCGCATGTCTCTGAACGATACCCCTTCCGGCGAGCGCGCCCACATCGTCTTTTTCGGCGTGCGCAACGCCGGCAAGTCCAGCCTGGTGAACGCGCTGACGAACCAGACCGTCTCCGTAGTGTCCGATGTGGCCGGCACCACCACCGACCCGGTGCGCAAAGCCATGGAACTGGTGCCGGCCGGTCCCGTGCTCATTGTTGACACTCCAGGTATCGACGACGCCGGCGACGTAGGCGACCTGCGCGTCCAGCGGGCCGAGGCCGCCCTGAACGAGGCCGACGTGGCTGTGCTCGTGGTGGATGCCACACGCAGCCTCACCCCTTTCGACGAGAAACTCCTCGCCGCCTTCCAAACGCGCCGCATTCCCTATGTGATTGCGGAGAATAAGGCCGATTTGCTTGCGGAAAGCGGGCGAGCCGGCGCTGCGGAGTCGTCGCTGCCTTCGCCGCGCCCGGGGACGGACGCTTCGGATAGCGAGCCCCTCTCGGAAGGCGCTGACTACAACGCCACGGCCTCCGCCGAAAACGATGGCGCTTCCGCACGGGCCGCCCGCGTGCGCGTGTCGGCGCTGACGGGGGAGGGGCTGAGCGACCTGAAGCGCGCGCTTGCCACCCTGGCCACTGGTGCAGTGGAGGAGCGGCGGCTCGTGGGCGACCTGCTTACGCCCGGTGACGTGGTGGTGCTCGTCATCCCGCTGGATTCTGCCGCGCCCAAGGGTCGCATCATTCTGCCCCAGCAACAGGTCATGCGCGACGCGCTGGACGCCGGCGCCTTCCCCTGCGCCACCGGCGTGGAAGGCCTGCCCGACCTGCTGGCCGCCCTCGCCCGACCGCCGCGCCTGGTGGTGACCGACTCCCAGGCCTTCGGCGAGGTGGACGCCCTTTTGCCGGCGGATGTGCCGCTCACATCGTTTTCCATCCTCATGGCTCGCTACAAGGGTGACCTGGCCGCCCAGCTGGAAGCGGTGCGCGCTTTGGAAAACCTTACCGACGACGACACGGTGCTCATCGCCGAGGGCTGCACCCACCACCGTACCTGCGAGGACATCGGCACGGTGAAGCTGCCCCGGCTCATTCGCGCTATCAGCGGTGCCGAGCCCCAGTTCGCCTTCACCTCCGGCCGCGACTTCCCCGACGATCTTTCCCCCTATGCCGCCATCGTCCACTGCGGCGGCTGCACCTTGAACGCCCGCGACATGGCCTCGCGCCTCCAGCGCGCCCGCGCCCAGCAGGCCCCCTTCACCAACTACGGCATGACCATCGCCCGCGCCCACAACATCCTCCCCCGCGCCCTCGCCCCGCTGGAATGAAGCTGCTACGCGAGAGGAAAAGCGGTCAAAAACCGTGTGCAGACTGCACGGGTGCCCCTCGCTAGGTCGTTACTGGCCAAAAACGGCGCGCAAACTGCACAAGCGTCTGCAAACTGCACAAGCGTCTCATGATTAAGCCGCTGTTGGCCAAAAACCATGCGTGAACTGTATATAAAGGGGCGTGCCTGACGCTTTTTGGCCAAAAAACCCGCGACAGCTGCAGTATTGGCCCGCGATTTTGAAGGCGTCGCTTCCCGCGTGTCAAGTTTTACCAGGTCAGAATCCCGTTGTAGCGAACGTGCGAGCGCGGAGGAAAGCGAAAGGAGAAAAAGAGCCCTCCGAAAAGCAGTCAGCGCGTATTTTTTGGCCATTTGACGAAAGCGCGGCGAGGCTCGTCTCATCTAGCTTGGCGAGCTTAAGACCATCGACAGGTGCCTGTACGCGGCGAGGCGCTAGAGGAACTTCGTCCCGTCCAGCTTGGCGAGCACCCACCGGTTCAGCCGGATGACGGGGCGCCGCAGGACGAGGCCGAGAATGAGGCTCGGCACCAGGATGGCCGCGAGCAGGCCCATCTGCACGAGGTACTGGTCGCCGTAGATGCCGGCCATGGCCCCTTCCAGCGCCGGCATGGAATGGGCGAAGGGCAGCCACGGGTAAATCTCCTGGAACAGCGGGGCCGACAGCATTTGAACCGGCATGAGGCCGCCGGCGCCGGCCAGCTGCAGCACGAGACCGATGATGGCGAGCGCCTTCCCGATGTTGCCGAAAGACACCGTCAGCGTGTATACCAGGTTCGTGAACACCACCGATGCCAAACAGCACGCCGCCAGATACAGCCAGAAGTGCTCGCATTCCACGCCGAGGAAGAACACGTTGCCGAGCCCCACGATGAGCGCTTGGGCGAGTCCCAGCAGGCAGAACACCCCGTAGCGACCGAGGCACAGCTCGGCCGCCCGCGGCGCGCGCCCGAACTTTCGTGTCAGGGCGGCCTGGCGCGCGGGGGAGACGGACACGCTCATGAGAGCCACCATGAAGATGGCGCCGATCCACAGCGCGAGGGAGGTGTAGAAGGGGCTCATGGCGCTGCCGTTGTCGGCCATGGGGTACACCGCGTGGCGCTCAAGGTGCGTCGGCGCGGCGAGGAACTGGGCGATGGCGGCCGGGTTGTCGCCGATGATGCGGCGCACCTCGTCGATGTCGCCGGTGTCCAGGGCGTGCCGCAGGTCGTCGCGGGCCTGGGCGAGCTGGCTTTCTGCCGTGCGCAGCGTTTCGGCGGTCTTGCGCAGCGACGCCTCGGCGGTGGCGAGGTTTGCGGCCAGAGAATCGGTGCTGTCGCCCAGGCTTTCCGCCGTGTCCTTCAGCGAGCCGGCCAGAGTTTGGGTGTCGGTGCCCACCTTCTGCAGGCTGTCGGCCAGCGAGGCCAGCTCGCCCTTCAGCTGATCGTTGTAGGTGCTCATCGAATCACGCAGAGCTGCCCGCGCTTGGTTGATGCTGTCGGTCACCTTGGCGTGCTTCTCGTCGATGGATGCCGCGTCCGCGCCAATGGCGTTCTCGGCGGTGTCGAGGTTCGCCTCCAGGGTATCCAGCTGGGCGATGATGCGGTCAAGGGCGCCAATGGCGGGGCTTGACGGATCGGCGCCGGCCAGGGCGTCGCGCATGGTCTGGTAGGCCTGCGCAAGGCCCTGCACGTCCGAACGGCAAGCGGCTAGCACGCCCTGGGCCGCCGCCGGATCGTCCTTCATGGTGGCGAAGGCCTCATCAGCGGCGCGGGCCACAGCATCGTAGCTGGCGTCGGCGGCTGCGAGCGTCTTCTCGGCTGCGGTGCTTGCGGCGGAAAGGCCGTCTTGAGCGCTCGTCAGCCCGTTGCGCGCTTCGCTCACCAGAGGTGCCGTGGCATCCGGTGCCTTCCCTGCCTCCTTTAGAATGCTTGCCGTCGCATCCACGAGTGAGGTGGTGGAGCTCATGAGATCGGCGTAGGCCTGAGCCTGATCGGCCGCCGCTCCTACTTCGCCCACGGCCTCGCCAAGGCGCGACCCCAGGGTTTGCGCGTAGGTGAGGATGCCGTCCCCGCTCATGAACGAAGTGAGGCTGCTCGTGGTGCCCAGGGCCACCGATGCCACGGTTTCCGTGAACGTCTCGTCGATGGTCTCCTGCAGGGTGCTCGCCCCGGTGGCCGTCACACGCTGGGCGATGGCGTTCTCCTTCTCGTTGTCGTAGTAGATGATCCTCGGTTCGGTGATGTCGTCGGTAAACACGGTCATGAGGTCGCGCGAGAACTCCTTCGGGATGACGAGCGCCGCGTAATACTCTCCCGAGCGCACGCCGTGCACGGCCTCATCGGCGCTGACGAACTGCCAGGCGAACTGGTCGTTGGCCCGCAGCTTGCCGATGATCTGCTCGCCGGCGTTAATGGGCGTCGGGATAAGGTCGGAGGTGTAGCCGGCGTCTTCCGAGGCCACGGCCACTTTGATGTTGCCGGTGTTGCTGTAGGGATCCCAGAAGCCGAGCGTCGTGAACCAGGCGTACATGGGCGGCACGAGCGCGAGCCCCATCACCACAATGGCGGCAATGACGTTCCGGAACAGGTTCCGCACGTCACCGATGAAAATGTCCCAAATCACCCTCACGCCGAATCACCACCGATTTGCCCGCTGGCGCGCTTCTGCAGTTCCTCGGTGCTCAGGTTCGCCAGGGCAAGCTGGTGCGCGAGGTTGGTGTCCAGGTATGAAATCACGATGAGATACGTGTCCACCACGATGACCCCCACCACCATGGCCATGAGCATCATGACCCGCGTGTCCACATCGGCATGCACCAGCACCATAATGGCGAAGGTGACAAGCGGCTGCGCGACGAGCGCCACCCAGCCGATGCGCCGCAGCACCGGGTAGGCGCGGTGGAAACGCTCGGCTCGGGCGATGAGAGCCTGGCGGAAGGCGTCGATGTTCAGCAGCGCGCGGACGAGCGTGCGCGTGCGGTATCGGGCGGGCGTCTGCCCCGCGGCTTTGGCGCTGGCCGTGACCGGCTCGGCCAGAAGCAGGTCGGTTGCTCCCAGCTTCTCGTCGAACATGAGGTTCAAATTGAAATCGCAGCGCCCGATGCCCAGCCCGATGGCGAACCCCAGGGGCACGAACAAAAGTCCCAGCAGCAACATGTCGTGCAGGTAATCCATCGCGTAAAAGCCGCCGATGGCCTCGCGCATGGCGTCGATGGAATAGGTGAAGGGCAGAAGCGGGTGAATGACCTGGAAAAAGTCCGGCATCATCTCGATGGGGAACATGCCCGAGGAGCCGGGAATCTGCACGATGAGCAGAATGACCGCGATGGCCTTCCCGATGTGCCTAAATGCGTAGGCCAGCGCGAACATGAGGTTCACGTCCACGAACACCGTGAGCAGCCCCGCGCCGATGAAGGCCGCCGGACTTTCGCACTGAATCCCGAGGGCCAAATCGCCCACGCAGCAGACGAGCCCCATGGCCAGCCCGCACACCACGTAGAACAGCCAGCGTCCGAAGTAGGCCTGCACGGCGGTGAACTTCGGCAGCCCCTCCGGATCGACGCGCAGCTTCACCATGGCCATGAGGATGAAGCCGGCCACCCACAGGGCCAGGTTCGTGAAGAAGGGGGCAACACCGCTGCCGTAGTTCTTCACGGGATACACCAGTTGCGTGTCCAGGGCCACGGGCGCGGCCATGAAGGCGCCGATCTTCTCCGGGTCGGCCTTCAGGTATTCCGCCAAGTCCTTCACGGTGGCGGAGTTCTGCAGCGCGGTCAGGTCGGTGAGCGACTGCTCCAGGTTCGTCTCCATGGTGCCCAGGGAATCGGACGTGGTGGAAAGCGAGGTCTCGGAAGAGGTCAGCGTGTCGCCGAGCTGCCCCAAAATGGCCCGCGCCTCGGCGAGCGAGGGAGTGAGCCCGCGCAGGGCCCCTTCCAAGGTGCCGCAGGCTTCCACCAGGGAATCCAGGCTGGTCGTGATGTCTGGCAGCACGCTGTCCTGGAAGGTGGCCGCGGTGGCGCGAATAGTTTCAGAGGCTGATTGCGCCGCCGTATCCAGCGCGCTCGCCTCGGTTTCCAGGGAGTCGGCCGTGGAAGCCAGGTCGTCTGAGGCCGTGCGCAGGGCGTCGGTGGTGGTCGTCAGCCGCTCGTTGGCGGCCCGGGCTTCGGAGAGAGCTTGCGCGATGGCCGGATCAGCGCCGGCCGCTCCGGCCTGGGCGGTGAGGTCGCTCACGAGCGTCTTGTTGTCGGCCAGCAGCCCCTCGGCCGTGGCGAGGGCCGTATTGGTGGCCGCTTCGGCCGCTGCGACATCGCTGCTCACAGTGCCCAAGGCGCGCTGGGCCTGCGCAGCGGCGCTCGACAATTGCAACGCTCCGTCGGTGGCGTTCTTGGAAAGCGCCGTTCCGTACTCGTTCACGGTGCTCCGCGCCTTCGCGAGCAGCTCCTTCGATTGCCCGATGGCCTCCAGCAGATGCGGCACATCGTCTTGAAGCTCCGCCAGCGTGTCGTCGGCGCGAGCGACGGACGTCCGCGTGTCGCTTACGGTGCCGACGAGCCCTTCCAGGGTCGCGCGGGTTTCGCTGACGGTTTCTTTTGCGCTGCGAACGCCGGCGGTGAGGCTGCCCTCGGCGGCATTGGCCTTCTCTTCCGCCTCGGCGCCCACCTTCTGGGTTGTGCCCACCACCTTCTCCGACACCGTCTTCACGAAGTTCTCGTTGACGGCCGCCTCAACGGCGTTGGCCGCCGCATCGGTCACCTTGGGCGCGATGGAGGAGGGCTTCTCGTTCACGTAGTAGTCGATGGTCGGCTGGGTGAAGTCGCCGGTGAACACGCTGGCGAAGTCTTCGCTGAAATCCTTCGGGATGACGAGTGCCGCCCAGTAGCGTCCCTCGTAGACGCCGTTTATGGCCGCCTCGGCGTCGGTGAATTCCCAGCCCATCTCGTGGTTGTCGTGCAACTGGGCCACCACCTGTGCGCCCACGTCCAAATGCCCCGTCTCAGGGCTGTCGGCCCCAGCATCCTCGTTGGCCACGGCCACCAGCATATCGGCCGTGTTGCTGTAGGGATCCCAGTTGGCCGCTACCACGTACCAGGCGTAAGCCGACGGCATGACGATCATGCCCAAGGCGATGACGAGCGCCACGGGGTTGCGCAGCACCCGTTTCACATCCCGCGCGAAGATGGCGAAGATCACTCCCAGATATGTCCGCATCCGCTTCAGCATATGCGCCCGCTTGCGCCTTTCCCTGCCCGTTTGCTGACCTTGCTTGTAATGAGAAAAGTTTCCCACATCAAGTTCTCTGCGCCACGGACAGCGGGGGATTGTCGCTATGCTGAAACGGGTGCTGCGTCTGACGATAAAGTGACGCGCTCCGGTCGCCGTTTGTCCCCGCCGAACTTCGTTCTTGCTCTGCGGCAAGGGGCGAAGCCTCACCGAAGCGGTTGCCCGCGCTGCCCGTTTGTCGCCGTGTTGTGGCTTGAGTTGCGATGCCGTTGCTTTACACTACGGGCAAGCAACGAAGCGCCGAAGGAGGCGCCCCGTGATGCAGGCCGACGCGCAGGAGGTTGCGCCGCCTGTGAACCTGAAGGAAAGGAGGCCCTCCGTGGCCGATCGCAACATTGAGAACGCGAGTACCGAGGTGCCGGAGATTCCCGACGAGCTGGAGCGCGTGCTCGTCTTCGCCCTGGACGAGGCCAAAGAGAAGATCGAGGGCGGGGAGGACGTCATCCCCTTCACCACGCTCGTCGTGAAGGACAATCTGTTCATCGAGTCGCACCCGGGCGATTCCGCCGAGGAGTGCTTCGAGGCGGCCGAGAAGAACGTGCGTGGCGCTCGCGGGGCCGACTGCTACGCCTTCTGCTACGACGGCTACATTGAAACCGACGATGGCGTGAAGGATGCGCTCATTGCTGAGGGCGGCGTGCCGGGTGCCGATGAGGGCTACGCCATCGCCTACCTGTATGAGGTCGATGACGAGGGCGCTTATACCTTCGAATCCGAGGCCGCCTACATCGGCGAGGCCCCGAACTTCATGGCGGCCCTGAAAGAGCCGGTCGCCTACACCGACGACGAGATCGACGAGCGCTACCGCGACGAAGATGACGCCGAAGAGGCTGCCGAAGTTGCCGAGGCCGCCGACCTCGCCGAGGCTGCTGAAGAGGCTGTGGCCGTGGTTGATGCGGAGGATGCTACGGAATAGTTTGACCGCGGCTCTGCCTGAGTCGATAGGTTTGAACCGAGCGCCAGCTCATGTCTTTGTGGCAGAGCTGGCGTATTTTGTTTGCGGCTTAGGATATGTTTGCCGGATTTTGCCTCTCGATAGAAATAGATGTGAGTTTCGAGCATAGCGAAGGAGAATTTCGGAAATAGATGCGAGTTTCGGGCATAACGAGGGAAGCTTCGGAAATAGATGCGAGTTTCGGGCGCGATTTGGACAAAATCAGCGCGTGCGGTGCGAAATGATGCTCGAAACTCTCATCTACTTCCGGATTTGGGCGGTCACTGTGAGATTTGCCCGGTTCGGCTGCTCGAAACTCGCAACTATTTCCAGAATTCAGCAGACGCAGAAAACTGATGCCTACAAAAAAGCCGGTGGAACTCCGATCCAGTTCCACCGGCTTGTGCCAACAGGGTTGGCAGGTTGCTCATCGTCGCGAGCACGGCGCTTGTTTCAAGGGCAGCGCCAAAAAAGAAGTGAGGCGGCAAGGAGGGGTGCCTCGCCGCCTCGGAGGAGGGGGTAGCGGCATCGAGTGCCGCATTCTGCTTTCAAGGGGATTGAAGCAGAGCGATGGAAGCAGGGGAACTTCCAAATCGCTGAAACGAATTATAGGTCAAGACTTGTTTTGGTCACCATAATGTGCTTCATTTTCCACGAAGAACGGCATCATTTCGGCGGTGAGTAGCATATAACCCCTTGTCAGAGCCCGTTTACCTGCGTCAGAAGCCCGTTCGCCCTCTGAGAATTTTCTTCACATTCAATAAGAAAGTTTCAGATTGCCTGTCTCCCTCCTTTCCGAACCTTTTATCTTCCTTCGTTGATGCAGGGCCCTCGGCATCGGAAAGCGCCTTCTGGATGCACGAAACGATGCGCAGGATGCACGGCGGTGTTATGGACGAATAAGAATGTCACCCCCTGGTTGTTTGATTTTGCCACCCTCTAGGACGCAGGATGCACGGCGGTCGCAAAAGATCATTTGGAAGGGGTTCATGTCGAAAAAGGTTTATCCCTCAAGCAATCTTGTATCATGGAAGGCAGCAAATTCGTGGAAAGGAACTCCTCATGGCCGATCTCGCGCTGCGTTTTGGCAAGGACATGCTCGTCGTTTCGTCGCCGATTCAGGAGGCCCTGCGTCGGGCCGGCATCGAGTCGGTGTGCGATCAGGCGCTCGCGCTTTTGGTGGAGCCGGAAACCATCGAAGAAGCTTACCGCATGGAAACGGTGGCCGGCCCGCAGTGTATGGTCACCCCCGTGGCTGATTTCACGCCGGCGCGCTTGGTGGCCGTTGGCGCCGAGGGCAAAGGCGAAGCGCTGACCGAGGCGGCCCTTGCGGTCATGGCGGAGTTCAAGCCTCAGCACACGCTTGTGGAAATCGCCCCCTGCGGTTTGCCGCTGGATCCCGACTCCAAGGCGTCGCTTGTGGAAAATCGCGACCAGTACGCTCGTGCGGCGCAATTCTTCGATGGCCGCACCTTTGATGCGTTCTTTTTGAACGGGTTCACGACGGCCGATGATCTGAAGTGTGCGCTCATGGGCCTGCGCAAGGTGACTGATGCCCCCATCATTGCTTCGGTGGATGTGCAGGGTGACGGCGGCTTGGCGAGCGGCCGGGGCACCTGGCGCGAGGCCGTGGAAGTGATGGCGGAATACGGCGCGGCGGTGGCCGGCTTCTCCACGCTGGCCACCCCTGATCAGGCGCGCGGTTTGGCCGATGCGGCCCGCGAGACACTGGAGGCGCGCGGAGCGGATTTATGTCTCATGGCCACGCTGCAGGTGTTCCAGCGCGACGCCAAGCAACAGGGCCCCACGACCGAGAACCCCTACTACAGCCCCGACACCATGATGCCCGCGGCCCTTGAGCTGCGCGCGGCCGGCGTCCAGTTCCTGCGCGCCGCCGGTCAGGCGACCCCGGCTTACACCGGGGTGCTGGCCGCCACCGTTGCGGGCCTCGATGTGGCGCCGGTCCTGTAACGTTCTCGCCGAGAAGCCGCGTTGCCCATGAGCACCCTGCCATACCAAGGCCGTTGCGCCTTTGCGTCTCTGCATCCCGCGGTGACATTCGGCTTCTTCGCGGGGGCTATCGTGCTTTCCATGGTGCTTGCGAACCCCATTTGTCAGGTGATGTCCGTTCTTCTTGCGGCGGCCTGTTATCTGACGTTTCGTGGCCGTGAGGCTTGGCGCTTCATCGCGGGACTCACGGCGGTGCTGCTTGTGGTGACGCTGTCGGCGCCGCTGTTCAACACGCAGGGCGCCACGGTGCTCCTCCGCTGGTGGGGTGGCCGTCCTTACACGTTAGAAGCGCTGGCTTTGGGCGCCTCCACGGGGCTTATGCTCGTGGCCATGATGCTGTGGTTCGCCTCCTTTCACCTGGTCATGACTTCGGACAAGTTTACTTACCTGTTCGGCCGCGCTATTCCGGCGCTGTCGCTGGTGCTCACCATGGTGCTGCGCCTCGTGCCAAGTTACCGCCGCAAAGCCGACGCCCTCATGACGGCACGGGCTTGCATTGGGAAAGGCCCGGCGGAAGGCGCCTCCGTGGCGGCGCGCGTGCGCGACGGGGGCAGTGTCCTCTTGTCGCTGTCGGCCGACGCTTTAGAAAGTGCCGTGGTGGCCGCCGATTCCATGACGGCTCGTGGCTTCGGGCTGTCGGGGCGCACTCATTTCGCGCTCTTCCGCTGGGAGGCGCGCGATACGGTGCTGGTCGTGGCGATGGGCGCGCTGGTGGTTGGCGCAGTGGCCGCGTTCGCCCAGGGAGGGTTCGCGATCACCTACTTTCCGACGATCGTGTGGCCCTCTGCGGGAGCGGCCGTGCTTATGGGGGCCGTTTGCTATGGCGCTTTTCTGGCTATTCCTGCGGTTATCAATTGCGGAGGGAGGGCGTTGTGGCGTTATTCGCTTTCGAAGAGCTGACGTTTCGCTACCCGGAGGCGCCCCGCGATGCCCTTCGCGATGTTTCTGTGGCCATCGAGCCGGGCCAGTTTGTGCTGGTATGCGGTCAGAGCGGCTGCGGGAAGACAACGCTCTTGCGCCAGTTCAAGTCGGCGCTCGCTCCCCATGGGCACCAAAGCGGACAGGTGCTGTTCGATGGCGTGCCTCTCGCCGACGTGCCCGAGCGCGAGCAAGTGGCCCGCATCGGATTCGTCATGCAAGACCCCGATGCGCAGATCGTGACTGACAAAGTGTGGCACGAGCTGGCCTTCGTCTTGGAAAGCCTCGGCTGCGACGAGCGCACCATGCGCTTGCGCGTGGCGGAGATGGCCAGCTACTTCGGCATCCAGCACTGGTTCCATAAGAACGTGGGCGAGCTTTCGGGCGGCCAGAAGCAGCTGCTGAACCTAGCGTCGGTCATGGCGGCCCGGCCCGATGTACTGGTGCTGGACGAGCCTACGAGTCAGCTGGATCCCATTGCCGCCAGCGACTTTCTGGCTACGGTACACCGGATCAATCGCGAGCTAGGGACGACGGTGGTTATGAGCGAGCATCGGCTGGAAGAGGTGTATGGGCTGGCCGACCGCGTGGTGGTGCTGGAGGAGGGGCGCGTCGTCGCCGACGGGGAGCCGCGGGCTGTTGCGGGCCAGCTGCATTGTGCGGTCAGCCCCATGGCATTGGCGCTGCCGGCGGCGGCGCGGATCGCTTGGGGTGTGGAAGGTCGACCGGGTTGTGCCGACGTGGAAGGGGCGCCGTGCGATCGGCCGGGCCGCCGCAGTGGGGAGGGGGCGCCGTGCGCTCCTCCGGCCCGCGCTGTCGGGAGGGGGGCGCCGTGCTCAGACAGCATTGAA
>OGRO01002038.1_pt1 | contig 16461 bp, 17 predicted proteins | sample 1553451 | NCBI WGS metagenome assembly OGRO01 (sample SAMEA2580021, study PRJEB22360) | human gut metagenome
TATAACATTCGATGGTTTCTTTTTTAATGCTTACCACAAATAATTTTACACTATCTTTTTCTTTCTCTTTTTTCTTTTCTTTTGTTTTGTTCTAATGATTTTTATCACAGCTATAAGAAATAGAAAGGCAAGTACAAACCAATACCAATTCATTTGAAAAAATAAGCCTAGATCAAAAGAAATATCTTGTAAGAAATAGACAGGAACACTACCTAATACAACTCCTTCATAAGTATATGTGATAGTTCCTGCTTTATCCTCTTTTTTTGTTTGATAATCTGCTTCTTCAATTCCTTCATAAGAAATTTCTAATTGAGAGGAATCAAATTCATTTGGTAAATAATAAGAAATATCTTCATGGGATACGAGACTGACTTCTGGCTGATTCGCATATTTCTTTGTTTTTATGGTATAGACAGGTGTATCTTTTTGAACAACGGTTTGATATCCGTAATTGGTACCAAAGTAATTATAAATACGCATACTATTGATAACAGCCCCTGCTCTACTACCATCCGTAGGAGCATGTAATGTGACTAGTAAGTAATTGACATCATCATAAGTTGCGATACTTGCTAAACAGTATCCAGCATCATTGGTAAATCCGGTTTTCCCGCCTAAAATGGGATCTACAGTAATTCCATAAGTATTGGCTGTTTTTAAATAAGATGGAATCCAAGTATGTTTGCCATTACTTGTTGTATATTCATCCGTTGTAAATAATTCATAAAACGTTTTATTTTTAAGCGCTTCCTTTAAAAGTAAGGCCATATCAGAAGCCGTGGAATAATGATTCTCATCTGGTAGTCCTGTTGCATTTTCAAAATGAGTTTGTTTCATACCAATCTCTTCTGCTTTTTCATTCATTCTAGCAACAAAGTTTTCTTGATTACCGTATAGAAGAATGGCTAAAGCTTGGGTTGCATCTCCTCCTGAAGGAAATAAAGAGCCATATAGTAAATCACGATATGTCACAGTCTCCCCGACATAAAAACCAGCAACCGAAGCATTGGATTCAGCAAGTCCTTGAAACATCTCACCAGTTAAAGTCACTTCTTGGTCTAAGTTTTCTATTTTTTCTAAGGAAATGAATACAGTCATTATTTTTGTAAGACTGGCTGGAGCGAGTATTTCTTCACTATTTTTCTCATAGATCACTTGATCTTCATTTAACTGATAAAGAATGGCTGCTTCCGATGAAATTTCAGGTACTTCATTAGCCATTACTACAGCTGGAAAACAACAAAAAATTAGAAAAAAGATCCATATATACTTTCTCATAAATTCCTACTTTCTACTTTCTCATCATATCAAAAATAAAGATGGAATGCAACGAAAAAAGGCAGCTAAAACTGCCCGATAAATATTAACTATTTCTTATCTTTGTTTTAAATAGTAATGGCGAATTGGTGTTAAATCATCATTTAATTCATAACAAATAGGATTTCCCGTTTCAATTTCTAAATTCATCACTTCTTCATCACTCATGTTATCTAAATACTTCATGAGTCCTCTTAAACTATTACCATGAGCGACAATGATAACTTGTTTTCCTTGTTCCAATTCTTGTTTGATATCTGAATTCCAATAAGTAATCACACGATGAATGGTATCGATTAAATTTTCAGTTGTCGGTAATTCTTCTTCTGTTAAATCTTTATATTTGGGATCATGTCCTGGATAACGTTCATCTTCTTTTGTTAAAGCAGGTGGTCTAACATCTGCACTACGTCTCCATAACTTTACTTGTTCTTCGCCATATTTCTTTTTTGTTTCATCTTTATTGAGTCCTTGTAAAGCACCATAGTGTCTTTCATTTAATCGCCAACTGTGACGAATTTCAATATTGCTTAAATCCATTTCTTTTAAAATATAATCTAAAGTATCTTCGGCTCTTTTTAAAACAGAAGTGAACGCTAAATCAAATGTAAATCCTTTTTCTTTTAACACCATTCCTGCTTCTTGTGCTTCTTTTACACCTTTTTCTGATAATGGAACATCTGTCCATCCAGTAAAGCGATTTTCTAAATTCCAAATACTTTGTCCATGTCTTACTAATACTAATTTTATCATTCTATTCCCTCTTTCTATGCGATATGTTTTAAACGAAGTGCATTGAAAATCACAGTCAAACTACTAAAAGTCATGGCAAGTCCTGCTAACATAGGATTCATGGTAATGCCTAGTGGTTTTAGAAAACCAATGGCAATTGGAATCATAAGACTGTTATAGAAAAATGCCCAAAACAAATTTTGTTTGATATTACGATATGTGTTTTTACTGATTTTTAAGAGTGTTACAAGTCCTTGTAGATCATCTCTCATTAAAATGACATCGGCAGAATTCATGGCAATGTCTGTACCACTATGAATACTAACACCAATCGTTGCTTCACTTAAAGATGGTGCATCGTTAATGCCATCGCCTACCATCATCACTTTTTCGTTCTTTTCTTTCCAAGTGCGAATCATTTCTGTTTTCTCTTTTGGCATGACACCAGCAATCACATGCGTAATTCTAAGTTCCTTGGCAATCACAGAAGCAGTCACTTTATCATCTCCTGTTAACATGACAATTTCTTTCCCATATTTCTGTAGTGCCTGAATGGTATCTTTCACATCCTCACGTACAATATCTGATACACCAAATAAAGCTACGACTTCATGATTGATAAATACATATACTAAACTATTTCCTTCCATCGTCCATGCTTCTTTTTCTTGTTTGTATTTTTCTTCTATTTTTAATTTAGAAAATAGTTTTTGATTTCCAACATAAATTTCCTTGCCATCGATGACACCAGACAATCCAATTCCCGCGATATTTTGGAAGTGCTCTACTTCTTTTTTATGTAAATTTCTTTGTTCTAATTCTAAGAGAAAGGCATTACGAATCGGATGTGTTGATTTCTCTTCTAAACTCCCAACCATGGAAAGCAATTCTTGTTCATCCATATCCGTAACCATATGAGAAATACGTAAGTTTCCATAAGTTAATGTTCCTGTTTTATCAAAGACAATCTTATCTACTTTATGTGCATTTTCTAATGTTTCACTAGTCTTAATTAAAATACCATGTTTGGCACTCGTTCCCATACTAACGACAATTGCTAGTGGAGTTGCAAGTCCTAAAGCACATGGACAAGCAACGACTAAAACGGTTACAAAAGATATCATTGCTTCTGACATTGGAAAACCAAGTAATAAATAACTTAGTAGTGTTAGAATCGCAATTCCCATCATTGCTGGTACAAAATAACCACTGATAGTATCGGCAATGCGAGCAATTGGGGCTTTGGTATTGGTCGCTTCGATGACTAGGTTGACAATTTCTGATATCGTCGAATCTTTGCCAATGCGCTTTGCTTCATATTCTAAGTATCCATCATAGTTCATACTTCCAGCCACAACAGAACTTCCTTTTTCTTTTGTAACTGGTTTAGATTCTCCTGTAACAAATGACTCATCAACATGCGACTTACCACTTGTGACGATTCCATCAACAGCTAATTTCATTCCCGGTTTCACGATTAAGATATCGCCTACTTTTACTTCATCAATCGTTACTTCTCTTTCTCCATGTTCCGTTAAGAGTAGTGCACTCTCAGGTGTAATTTGAACTAATTCTTGAATTGCTTCTTTGGTTTTTGCTTTACTTCTCTCATCTAATAAACGTCCCATTTTGACAAAGAAGATGACGATGGCAGATGATTCAAAATAAAGATGATGAACCGCACTCGTATTCCCTAAAAACACTTGTAATAAGCTGTAACAGCTATATAGAAAACTACTAAAGACACCGATGGTTACAAGGGTATCCATATTTGGTGTTTTATGAATGAGATTTTTGATACCACTTTGGAATAAATCTCTTCCATAAAATAGAAATGGAATAGTTAGTAATAATAAAGTGATTCCATAGGTTTTAGGATAGGAATCCATATTCAAATATGTTAGTGTTGGAAGCCCAATCATATGGGCCATAGAAATATATAAAAGAATAAGTGCTAGAGTTAAGAAGATATAAAATGATTTCGAAATTCCCTGTTCTTTTTCTTCTTTTTTTGGATCATAAACTCCTAAGCTTTCAAATCCAGAGTCTTTTATCATCTGTTCGATCTCAGAAATGGATAGTGTATCATCGTATACAATCTTTGCTTGTGCCAGAACTAAATTGACAGTTGCACTCTCTATTTTATCTTGTTTATTTAAATATTTTTCTAAACCATTAGAACAAGCACTACAACTCATTCCCCCGATTTTCAAAATCACTTGTTTCATAATCTCACCTAGTATTAGTATATCAAAAAAAAGAAAGAATTTGAAATCTTCCTTTGTCTATCGTACTTTTGGATGTTTTTATATTCATATGATATCAAATACATATAAAAATGGCTCAGGGCTTCGAAAGTTTCCTGAGTACCAATCAATATGAATATTATCACAAACCTACATTATGGTCAATACCTTTATCAAAATATATCTACTATATATTTGATAGTTTATCTTTTATAAATTCATCTAAATAATTAGAATCTTTAGTAACCCATTTATCATCACAATGTTCTTCAAAGTAATAATGGCCTGTGTTATATTAAAAAAGTTTGTGATATAATACATATATGATTGGAGGTTTCAAATGGAAGTAAAATACCCACCATATACAATAACCGATAAAATGTTAAATTATGTGTCAGATATAATGAAAAAAATTGGAGAAGCAAATTATTTTGAAAGTCTAAATAGATACCCAGAATTGAGAAGAAAATCAAGAATAAAGTCAATACATTCATCTTTAGCAATAGAAAATAACCAATTATCATTATTTCAAGTTGAAGATGTAATTAATGGAAAACCTGTAATTGGAGAACAAAAAGATATTCAAGAAGTGAAAAATGCTTATAATGCTTATGAGCAAATTGATAAAGTAAATCCATATTCTGTAGAAGATTTAAAGAAAATACACGGAACTCTAACTTTTTTAATTGAAAAAGATGCAGGTAAATTTAGAAATCATGGCGAAGGTGTTTATGATGGAGATATATGTATTTTTACATGCCCACCACATAGATTAGTACCTAGTTTAATGGATAACCTATTTCATTGGATGAATGAGGTTAAAGATGAAATAAATCCTTTAATTTTATCTTCTATATTCCATTATGAATTTGTATTTATACACCCATTTCACGATGGAAATGGAAGAACAGCCAGATTATGGCAAACTGCAATTCTTTCACATTGGGAAAAAGCATTTACTTATTTACCTATTGAAAGTATGATAAAGAAAAATCAAGAAAAATATTATACTGCTATTCAAAATTGCAATAATGCTGGGAACTCAACAGAATTTATAGAGTTTATGCTAAAAATGATAAACGATACAATAGACGAAATGAATAATTCAAAAGAAATGAAAGACAAATCTATGTTATTGCTTTCTGAAAACGAACAAAAAGTATTAGAATGCATTAAGAAAAACGTTATAATTGGAGCCAAAGATATTATTGAACAAACAGAACTATCTGACAGTACAGTCAGAAGAATTTTAAGAAAATTTCTTCAAGATAAGAAAATTGAAACTACTGACAATAATGAAAAATCGCCCAATAAAAAATATAAATTGACAGAGTAATGACAGAGATATGACAGAGCTAAAAAAATTTAACCTTCTTTCTTCAAATGAGCCTTCTGAATCAGATTGGATTGCAAAGAACTCATAAAAGCAATAAGAAATTGATTACCTCATTCAATTTTATACGTAATTCCAAGCAAAGTCTGATGTGTGATATAATGTGTATGAAAAGGAGTTATATTGTATATGAGTTTAGAAGATTTAAAAATCGAATATGAAAAGATGCAACAAGTTTATGGTGATAAGGCTTTAAAATCAATTCACTTTGGTGGATGTGACAAAAATCCAGATATATGCTTTGTTTTTATGAACCCAACAGCAAGGAATAATGCTTCTGATCCTTCTTGGAAAGGGCTAAGAGCCCCATGGATTGGAACGAAAAACATTTGGGACTTATTTATTGCAACAAATCTATTTGATATTGATCTATATCATGAAATTAAGAATAAAAAAGCAAGTGAATGGGATGAAGAATTTGCTGAAAAAGTATATAACGAAGTGAAAAAAAATAAAATCTTTATCACGAATTTAGGAAAATGTACACAACTTGATGCAAGGGCTATTCCAAACGAAGTATATAAACAATACTTAAATTTATTAGAAAAAGAGATAGAAATAGTAGATCCTAAAGTAATCATTTTATTTGGAAACCAAGTTAGTACAGTTTTTCTTAACGAAAAAATATCAGTTTCACAATGTCGGAAAAAAGAATTCATAAAAAAAAATCAATGGAAAAGAATATAAATGTTATTCTATATTTTATCCAATTGGTAATGGGAGATTTAACATTGATAAATCTATAGAAGATATTTTATGGGTGAAAGAGAATATTCTAAAATAAGAATTCAGATGCAACACTGAACTTATATATATTCTCTTCCACTTTTTTTATGTCTTTTTTTCTAACAGAAAAAGAAAGAATTTGAAATCTTCCTTTGTCTATCGTACTTTTGGATGCTTTTTATATTAATGTGATATCAAAATAAAAAAAATTGACTCAGGGCTTCGAAAGTTTCCTGAGTACCAATCAGTATGAATAGAATCAAAAGCGTTATTCTATTACGCATTTTTTTATTTTTTTCATTTTTGCGTAATAGAAATATGCTCTTTTTATTGACTCAACCAGTTTGCAATATCAACAATATGAACTCCTTCATATTGGTAATTATCGTGTTTTGTGCGGGCAATCACCATTTTAGGATAGGCATCTTCAATTTGTAATAAAGGGGTAACTTCTCTTTCAAATGTTTTCTCATTACTAATATCATCTGATACTTGAATATATAATTTCTCATCTTTTTTCATAGCAACGAAATCAATTTCTTTTTTATTAAGAACTCCTACATATAATTCATATCCCCTACGTAACAATTCGATTGCTACGATATTCTCGTAGATTCTTCCATAATTCATATTTTTAGTACCTATCATCGCATATTTAAATGCCGGATCTACTAAATAATATTTATCTTGGGAAGACAAATATTTCTTTCCTTGAATGTCATATCTCCTGACTTTATAAAATGCAAATGCATTACATAAATATTTTAGATAGTTATTAATTGTTTTATCACTGACATCTTTTTTTCTTTTGTGATTTTGCTCTTTTGATAGTTCTCTTGCGATACTTCTCGATGAGATTAAATTAGAGATATTATCCATTAAAAAATCATTTAAAGCATCCATTAATTTTGTATTTCGTATCTTATATTTTTGTGTAATATCCCTGACAATCAATGTGTGATATATATTTTTTAAATAATCATATTTTTCGCTACTACTTTGATATAAATAGGAACCAGCCATACCTCCTTCAAGTACATAATGATCAAACGCTACATTCAAATCGTCATATTCATAATATTTCACAAACTCTTGAAAAGAAAATGGGTACATCTCAATTTCAAATGTTCTACCTGTAAATAAAGTAGCCAGATCACTACTTAATAAAAATGCATTGGAACCAGTCACATAAATATCATATTTTTCCTCTGCATGAATCCAGTTAATTGCTTTTTCAAACTCCTCACACATCTGAATTTCATCAATGAATACAAAATTACTTTTATTGACTTGATAATGTTCATCAATAAAACGGTATAAATCCTCACAGTTTTTTAAGTAGTCATATTTTTTTAAGTTAAAATTAATATGGATGATATTCGCATTATCTACATGATTCATAATATACTCATGAAATGAATCTAATAGTTGATGCTTTCCACTACTTCTAACTCCTGTAATTATTTTAATATCCGGTGTTCCCATTACGTGAATAAGTTTTGTTAAATAATGTTCTCTTTCAATGCACCTCACAGAAATCATCTCCTTAATAATATTTGTTTTCGAATGAGCTCATAGGCTTTCTTAACATCCATTTCCTCTGTTGTTTGAATATTTAAGTTTTTGATTTCCTTTAACATCTGTTGTTTTGCCAATACTATTTCCTCTTCTGTAGAGTCAGAAAAGTCTTTTACATTTTCATACTCTACTAACAGTCCCAGATTTTCGACATTTTGAAAAGCTAGTTCTATTTTTTGATTTGAAAAAACAATAACATCATAACCAACTTTTACAAGTGGTCGAAAATGGAGGGCTAGAAATAATTTTTTAGCCATATCTAAATCATCACAATTTACGTTGATTTTTTCTTCTGTCATGACAATCTCATTCTGATAAGTTTTTTGTTTGTAAGTAATCTTTTTTGATATTTTTCCATTCGCATTCAAATATCTTAATAACACACTAGAAGATAACATTTTTAAGATATGTTTCTGTTCAAAATCTCCTTGATATTGTGTTAAATATTCATCTTCTACTCTACTTTTACGAATGATTTGAAATCCTTGTTTCTCTAGTTTTTGAGTAATTGAATTAAGTGTTTCTAACACTCTTGTCGTAATTTCAACTTGTTTCATAACTTCCTCCATTCTATTTTTTAAAGTATAACAGAAAAAGAAAGAATTTAAAACTCTTTCTTCAAATAAATCCTCTTGGAAACAAAATAAGAACCTACAAATAGAATCACCATTACAATAGAGAGTAATAAGATTCCATATTGATTAAAAAATTGAATAAAACCAGTAAATGCGGTTGTATCAATTTTGACATGGTTTACTAAGTAACCTACAAGTCCACTGACTGCAAATACACCTACAAATAAACCGATTCTCCCCTTTTCTGTTCCAAATTTATAGATGAGTGGATACATAAATGATTGTAGTAAAACAAGTGCAAATAATCCTCCAAATATCATTGGAAACACTTCATCAAAGTCAAAAGAATGATTGACTGTACCAATGACAAAAGAAAGTAAAAATGTAATCAATACAGTTCCTACCATCAGGAGTAAACTGGTGAGGTATTTTGCTAAAACAATCTTTTCTCTAGAAAGTGGTAAAGTAATCGCATAAGTATTCCATTTATTATAATCATCATAACTAAATGTTGTAATAAAGATCATAATACTAATAAAAATAGGAATAAAATAAATGATATTGCTTTCTTTCGCAAAAAAGGCAAACACAAGAATCATCAATAAAAAATATTTTAAATTATTTTTCATCACCAATAAATCTTTTTTTATGAAACCTAACATGATTTTACCCCCTTAATGGTTAGTATCATTAATTCTTCTAATGTAATTGGATCAATGACCATATTTTTATATTTTTTCTGGATCTTATTTTTCTCTTTGACTAGCATTTCACATTGATACTTTCCTTTTTTATAATATAAATAATCTTTCGGATCTACTTGTTCAAATTCTTTTAGACCACATTTTAAAATACCATACTCATTTTGTAATACATCTCTTTCTTCTTCTAATATGATTTGTCCTTGATCTAAGAAAATAATATAGTCAGAAATATGTTCTAGATCACTGGTAATATGTGTTGAGAATAAAATTGTATGTTGTTCATCTTGAATGAATTCTAAGAATAAATCTAATACTTCATTTCGAACAACAGGATCTAATCCACTGGTTGGTTCATCTAAGATCAGTAAAGAAGGATGATGAGAAAGTGCGGTAATGATTTCTAGTTTCTTTCTCATTCCTTTGGACATTTCTTTGATGATTTTATTTTTTGGCAATTGAAATCGCTTTAAATAATCAAAGAATAATGTGGAATCCCAAGTTGTATAAATATCTTTCATGATAGAATGAATATCATTAGCAGTTAATAATTCTGGAAAGAAAGATTGATCTAATACAACACCAACATGTTCTTCTTTCATTTGGATATCTCCTGAATCAGGATGAATGATTCCCAGCATAGATTTCATTAATGTTGTTTTACCTGCTCCGTTTTCTCCAATTAAACCAATAATCATTCCTCTTGGAATAGAAATCGTTAATGGTCCTAATTGAAAATTTTGATACTTCTTTACAAGTTGATTGATTTGAATCACATCGTTCATTTTTCTTCACTCCCATACATAAATTCAAATAGATCGATAATCTCTTCTTTTGAAATTTGATAACAGTGACTAATATCAATGATCTTAGAAAGATAGGTTTCTATTTCTTTTTGTTTCTGTTCTTTTAATAGTTCCATATTTTTTGGAGCAACAAAGGTACCTTTTCCTTGTCGAGAAACAATATAACCTTCTTTTTCTAGTTCATCGTACGATTTTTTTATGGTCATGACACTAATTTTAATCTCTTGAGCAAGACTACGAATGGAAGGAAGCGCTTCATTTTCTTCTAATTCGCCACTCATGATCTGTTCGATTATAGCATTTTTTATTTGCTCATAAATAGGAACAGAACTACTGTTGCTGATCACTAATTTCATGATATCACCTCAACTGTTATACATAGTATATAACAGTATATGACAGTTGTCAAGAATGAATGCAGAATCTATTTGACAACACCAATTCTATATCAATACAAAAGTACAATCAAAAAGAGCGTTTAACGCCCCATTGTTCTTCTCTCTTCGCTTGTAAATACATCTCCATATTCATCTAATATTCGTTGATACTGAGCCTGAATCTCATCATCAATCCCCTGTGTCATTTGTTCTACCATCTTTGCCATTTCTTCTGGCTTCATTGGTTCTCCTGATTCCAAACTTCTATTTTCCTTTGGTTCTTCTTGTAAAGAAGCATCATAATTCTTTTCCATATCCCTCAACCTTTCTATTATTATTCTACCCTTTTTCTCTCTTGTTGTCTATGAATTCGTTTCCATTCGTTTATTTTTTCTAATCGTTCTTTTAGTTTTATTTCACTTCCATACTTTCCTGGATAGTAATATGTTTTCCCAATTAAAGAAGGAGGTAAACATTCCATTGTTGTCAATTTATTCTCAGCATCATGAGCAAACTGATACCCTTTTCCATAGTTTAATTCTTTCATCAGTTTTGTCGGAGCATTTCTGATCACAAGTGGAACTGGCTCTGCTAACGTTTCTCTAGCGTCTTTACTAGCAAGTCTGTAAGCTACATCACAAGCATTTGATTTCGGTGCTAAAGACATATAAATGACTGCCTCTGTTAAATGGACATTACACTCTGGCATACCAATGAAATGACAAGCATGGTAGACATTAATGGCGACATTTAAAGCATTGATATCAGCAAGGCCAATATCTTCTGAAGCAAATCTCGTAATTCTTCTCGCGATATAAATGGGATCTTCTCCCCCTTCTAACATTCTTGATAACCAGTAAACAGCTGCATCGGGATCACTATTACGCATCGATTTATGAAGTGCGGAAATGATATTATAGTGTTCTTCCCCATTTTTATCATACATCAATGTCTTTTTGGTAAAACAATCTTCAATGGTTTCTTTAGAAATATGAATTGTTCCTTCGCCATCCATATCTCCATTGATTACTAACATATCTAAGCTGGTTAAAGCACTTCTCGCATCTCCATTGGCAAAATTGGCAATCATGTTTAAATCTTCTTCTGTAATCTCTATCTTCTGATTTCCAAAGCCTCTTTCATCCTGTAAAGCTCTTTTTAATAGTTCTAAAATATCATCACTAGATAACTCTTTTAAAACAAAAACACGACATCGAGAGAGTAAGGCGTTATTGACTTCAAAAGAAGGATTTTCTGTTGTTGCTCCAATTAGTACAATTGAACCTTTCTCAACAAATGGTAAAAAGGCATCTTGTTGGGCTTTATTAAAGCGATGAATTTCATCGACAAAGACAATAGTAGTCACTCCCAACTTTTTATTCTTCTCTGCATCCTCCATCACTTTTTTTATTTCTTTAATACCAGAAGTCACTGCGGAAAAATTAATAAACTCTGCTTGTGTCATATGTGCGATAATACGGGCTAACGTCGTTTTCCCTACTCCTGGAGGTCCCCAGAAGATCATCGATGGCACATGATCACTTTCTATCATTTTCCGTAAGATCTTATTTTCTCCTAACAGATGTTTCTGTCCTACAAATTCACTTAAGTTTCTCGGACGCATACGAGAAGCAAGTGGTTCATTCATCGGTTTTTCAAATAATGATGTTTGTTCCATCCAATCACCTCATCTAAACGAAATCTTTTTTACGATAACATTGCAAAGATAAAACAAAGAAAATAAGTGATAATAACATAGTAAGCGCTATCATCCATAAATTCCATGTACTATTTATAATGACGTTTCTTGTATCAGCAAGTGTGAATACGGAAAAATATTTTAAAAATTCTGTTGTGCTAGAAAGAGAAGAAAACATCTGTAATGCATAACTCAAAATGACAATTCCTAAACTGATACCGGTAATCTTTTTCGTTCTAGGAACGACAATGGATAAGAAGAAACAGAAGAAGAAAATAACGAGTGATGGGAAAAGTGGAGTCACACTCAACAGTAGATACTGTTTATGGTCAAAACTACCACTGAAACTAAGTCCAATATAGTTAAATAGTCCGATGCCAAATACCAGTAAGCAAACATAGAAGACACCAACGAGGGCTTTCTTACATACAATTTGTTTTCTCGTCATTGGTACCATTGTTAAGTACTCTATGGTTTTATTACTCTCTTCTTTCCTTAGAATATCTGCCCCAAGCATCCCACTATAACATCCAGTAATTAATAGAATAAAAACAAACCCTTCTGATTTTAACCAACCAAAGACACTTTCTAAAGAAGAAAGATCCATATTAAATGCTTTTAATACTTCTTCTGGAAAGATACTCATAAGTTCATCCATTCGTTTCAAATTATCATTTTGAATAATGGCTGGGTAAAGTAAAAATACAATGGCAAATAAACCAATGAGGATTGCTAACCAAATTATAAAACTTTTAAAATTTATTTTTAATTCTCTTTTTATCATTTCAATTCCTCCTACAAATATGCTTCTAATAGCATCTCTTCTAAAGTTGCTTCTTCAATCAATAATTGATCAATATGATATTGAGATAATATTTGCAGTAATTGATCGATTGGAAATTGATTTTTAAATTTCAACATTCCATCTTCTTCCTGGTACGTTTTTAAATGGAATGCTTCTATTATTTTTTCTTTTTCAGGAGAAGAAATTTTTACAAATGTAAATCTTTTTTTCTGCATTTCTTCCATTGTTTCTACTTTTAATAATTTTCCATTTTTAACAAGTCCTACACGATCACATACTTTCGAAATCTCACTTAGGATATGAGTCGAATAAAATATAGTAGTTCCCCTTTTCTTTTCTTCGTGGATTAATTCATAAAATCTTTGCTGCATAACAGGATCCAATCCACTGGTTGGTTCATCTAATATGAGTAATTTTGGTTCATGCATAAAAGCGAGTACGATTCCTACTTTTTTTAAATTCCCTAACGATAGCTCTTCTATCTTCTTAGTCTCATCGACAGCGAAACGTTGTACGAGTTCTTTTCTTCTTTTCAAACAATCTTGTTGATAGAAAGAAGCATGATAATCTAACATTTGTTTGACTGTAAAATCCCCATATAAATGAATTTCACTCGGTAAATAACCAATCATTTTTTTCGTTTCTATATGATCTGGATCTAGTTTGATTCCATCAAATAAAACGGTTCCGGAAGTTGGGAAAATAGAGTTCATGATAATACGAATGGTAGTTGACTTACCTGCTCCATTTGGTCCAATGAAACCAAATACTTCTCCTTCATATAAAGTTAAAGTAAGGTCTTCAATTCCTTTTATCTTACCGTAATATTTCGTTAAGTTTTTTAATTCTAATAATTTCTTTCTCATTTTCTCACCTACATCATATAAAATCATTTCATGAACGATCGATCTGTTTTTCTGATTTTGATTCAACAACATTTTGATTTAATTTCTTTTTTCTTTTACGAATAAAAAAGATAATTCCTAGTATCAAGACAAATATTGCACCACTGATTCCTAAAATCAAATATATTATCTGATTTGAATTCGTCGTTTCTTTTACTTCTTCCTTTTTAATGATCTCTTTCTTTTCACGTGTAATATGTAACTGATATTCTTTTGTCGTTCCGTCTTCAGCAGTTACTACTAATTTGATCTCATTCACCCCTACTTTTAATTTATATTCTCCAGTTCCTTCTACTGTAGCTTTCTCATCTTCTAAAGTTGCAGCAATTGTTATTGCTTCTACCTCATTTTTTACTTTGATTTCATATTCTAATACATCGGGTTGAAATGAGATGGATCCACTCGTAATTGTAATTTGAGATAGATTGGTATTATTTGATTTTTCTATCACTTCTTCTGTTACCGTTGGACTTGGTTCTACATAGGTATTCTCATAAGTAGAGACTTGAGGTGTTGTTGGTACTATATCTAAATAAATATAACCGGTAATTCCATACTGATCTGGTGATAAGGTATAAGCACAAGGTCCTTTCTTCGCATTCTCTTTACAAACACGATCTGTATCTTCGCACCAACTATTTGCCATACATTCCTGATAAGATGGATCTGTCTCATCAATACAAGGACCAGTAGAATCCCAAACATATAATGTATTATCACCAACTGATTCAACATAACCAACATGTCCATAAGTTGTCCATCCACCCCATACGACAATGGAATTGGCTCTTGGTGTTGTTCCAACGGAATAACCAGCATTCATTGCATCGTAATACCAATCTTTCGCATTTCCCCAACCAGGGAGTGCGACTCCTGCTTTTTGATACGCCATATTCCAAGCATACCATGTACAATTAGTACCATATGGTCCAGTTTGACGATATGGATTTGTCACTGCTTTCACTTCACTCATCGTACATAAAAGAATGGTTACGATGAGAATGTGAAACAAATATCTCTTCTTTTTCTTCATATCAATACACTCCTATCTTTTTATTTTACAATGCGCATTGGTTTTCCCTCTAACCATGCATATAAATTTTCAAAAACAATACGTCCTCTTTGTTCTAATGATTCTACTGTAGCATATCCAATATGTGGCATCATGATGAAATGAGGGCATTGGAATAATGGATCATCTTTTGGTAGTGGTGGTTCGATATCGAATACATCTACTGCCGCCCCTGAAATCCAATGATTTTGTAACGCTTCTTGAAGAGCCTTTGTGTCTACAATTCCTCCACGAGCAGTGTTTATTAAAAATGCTTTCTGTTTCATCAGAGAAAGTTCTTGTTTCCCAATCATATGTCTTGTTTGTGCTGTCAGTGGACAGTGAATTGTTACAACATCAGAACGTTTTAGTAACGTTTCTAAATCAACTTGTTCATCGATATAATCAGATTGAACTTTACTTGGATTTGTACAAATCACATGACATCCAAAACATTTACAAAGGAAAGCAACTTGTTTTCCGATTGCTCCAGCACCAACAATTCCTACTGTCTTACCATATAACAGATTTCCTATCAAACCCTCTTTGGTCTTTCCACTTCGCAATGCCACCTCTACTTCTTTTGAATTACGGAGCAGTTGAATCATGAGACTCAAGGTGAGTTCCGCAACCGCTCTTGTCGCATAACCAGAGGCATTACAAACAACAACTCCTCTTTCTTTTAACGTTGTCATAGGAAGATGATCGACTCCTGTGAAAGCGACATCTATCATCTTTAAATGAGATGCTTGATCTACTACTTCTTTGGAAAGTGGCATATTAACAAGCATAAACACATCGGCATCTTGATTTCTTTCTATGAATAACTTTTGGTCATCTGTTTTCTTATAATATAGAAATTGATGTCCCATTTCTTCTAATTTCCTTTTTTGTTGTTCTAAATAAGATTCAGTAATACCTAAATCTTCTAATAATACAATTTTCATGTATCCCCCTCCACTCTAAACATATTATACTATAAAGTGAAAGAAAAAAACTAGATGATTTTCTAGTTCTGATATCACTTTTGCAAGAATAGTGTTTGTCCAACTTGTACAGACAAAAGAAATCAATCAAATCTCTGTTACAGAAATTTGTAAAAAAGCCAATATCAATCGTTCTACTTTTTATGCCAATTATTTAGATGTTTATGATTTGGCAGATAAAATTACAGAGCAAATTGAAAATGAAGTAGCATTGTTATATCAAGATGAAAGAGAAAAGAAAAACAATACCAATGACTACTTAAAATTGTTTTATCACATCAAAGAAAATCAAATCTTTTATAAAACTTATTTTAAATTAAATCGCGACAAACACTTTATTATTAAAGAATATGATACCAATCTTTCAAAAATAATGTATAACGATCAACATATTGACTATCACATTGAATTTTTTATGGCTGGTTTAAATGCGATGATTAAAAAATGGTTATATCATGGTTGTGAGGAAAGTCCAGAGGAAATAGATCATATATTGAAATCAGAGTAATCGAGTAGAGAAAAATAATTGATATTTAATTATTTTGTCCCTCTCACACCACC
>OGRO01002053.1_pt1 | contig 16393 bp, 21 predicted proteins | sample 1553451 | NCBI WGS metagenome assembly OGRO01 (sample SAMEA2580021, study PRJEB22360) | human gut metagenome
CATTGACGTTTCCCCTTGAAGAAGGGGAAGGACCCGCAAAGCGGGAGAGGATAGATTTCATACTTATTCTTTGTACGATTCCCGCAAAAGAAATCTCATTCATCCCTTGCCACGTCATCAAACGTGGATGCTTAGCCGACGCAGAGCGTCGGCATGAAAGCGCATCAAATTCAAATGAATTTCCCAAAGGAGAGAAAACAAATGAAAGAATATACATATGAAGAACTTAGAAATAAAGAAGTCGTCCATTATGACTTTTTTACAAAGAATTATAACGGGACCGCCGCATTTTTAGACGGCATTCTCATCTCTGTGTATATAGCGAAGCGCTGGAGAAGAAGCAGAATAACTCTCCAAAGCTGGAGTCCCTATGAAGAATATCTGGGACTTTATAACGAGGGAAGGTATTCCATCCACGCTATAGGTCGTTATGCCCGCATGTACGGGCAAAAAAGAGTTACGCTCGGCGACGGCTGGAAATATCTGATGCCGACCGAGAAAGGGCTCTACCCACTCGAGTAGTTTTTGCTAAGAGGAAGCTTCGTATATCGAGGCTTTCTCTTTTTTTATTTTTCTCCAAAAGCCAAGCCGCCCTACAGGCACCAGTTGTAGTCACGGACGCTGCCTCCGTCCATTCTGATTTCCAAGCCTCTGCCCCTTCGGGCAGGGGCTTTTTCTTTTAACACACTCGCGTTTCCCCTTGAAGAAGGGGAAGGATCCGCAAAGCGGGAGAGGATAGATCTCATACGTATTCTTTGATCGATTCTTACAAATGAAATCTCATGCATCCTTTGCCACGTCATCAAACATGGATGGCTTAGCCGACGCAGAGCGTCGGCTCAATGAAGCATCAGGTATAAAACCTGAAAGACAAGTCAAATCGCTGATTGTCTATAAAGAGCATAGGACAGCGATCACTCATTGGCGAAGGATAGGAGGCATGGAAAGTATTCCTTCACATTCACAAAGCCACATTCCATGCAATTCCATGTGTCTCATGGAGGAAAAAACATACTCGCAAAACAGGCTTAGGCGAGGACTATCAGCAACGGATGATAAAAATGCTCCCATTCATTGCATGGATAGTCGGTCCGCAAAACACCGTCCATCAATCAAGTTTCGCTCATACAAAAAAGCCTCTACCCTTCGGGATAGGGGCTTTTTTTATTATAATTCCGAGCACCACTGTAAAAGCCTATAGATAAGTAAGTTAAAGCCCGATGCTTCCAGTATCGGGCTTTTTTTGTGGCAGAAATGTGGAAAGAAGATATGCAAAGGATGCGGGAAAGGCAAAGAAGAAGAAAGAAACAGCATAGCAGATTTCGCAATGTATCTGGACGAAATATCCCGCATTCTGATAATCATGTGATTATTTTCTGATAGTTCAAGGTAAACTTTTAATCAGAATGATTAGCGGTCAATTTTGCCAAAAGATAGATGCCATAAGGACGCAAGAGAGGAAGCGTAGTAATTTTTATAGAGATAATCGGACTGGTTCTGATTTTTTATATTTATTGAAAAATCACTATTCAAACATAGATAGAAAAGTGAAGTAGTAAAAAAATCAGAACTGTGATAGAATACTGATAAAAGACAACGTAAGCGCACTTACTGGTTTCTGCCGGCTCTTTGCAAGAGCCGGCAGAAACCAGTAAGTGCGCACGCCGTGGGTATTGGCGCTGTCGCGCTAAAAAGTACCATAAACCCAAAGGGAAACCAACAATCTAGTTGTGTAAGGAAAGGAGGTGGCTTAGAAAAATGGCAACATTCCATTTATCCACAAGAGCCCAAAGCCGGAATTTATATGGACACAAAGTCAATTCTCTGAGTCACTTCCAGTATATTACAAGAAGCGGCAGATACACGAACAAAGACGAGGATCTCGCTTATTCGGAATCGGGCAATATCCCTAATTGCGCAGAACTTGAGCTAGACATAAAAAATTACTGGAAAGCTGCTAATACCTATGGTCGCGTCAACAGCAGAGCGTATCGGGATGTTGTCATTGCGCTCCAAGAAGAATTCAGCTTAGACGAAAACATCGCATTGGTGCATGATTTCATGCACCATTTTGGGATTGACGAGAACCAGACCTATTCATTTGCCATCCACGATCATCAGTCGAAACTAGCACCGGAACATCGCAATATTCATTGCCATCTGATGTTCAACGAACGCATTGTGAATCAGGAAAGAGTATTCACCCATGCAGAAGATATTTTTAAAAGAGCGAACTCTCCTGTCAGTGGCGGGCTTAAAGTGGATCCTTATTTCAATACCAGAGATTTTGTGATTGATGCCCGGGAATACTGGGAAAAAATCAACAACGAAATGTTTATAAAGAAAGGGCTGCACGTCCGCATCAGCTGCAAAACCCTCAAACTACAAAAGGCAGAACTCGAAGCAGAAGGGCGCTACGAAGAAGCTAAATACTATGATAGAAAACCAATGGACCACATGGGACCGGAATTCAAAGATCCAAAAGTGCTCCAGGAAATTTATGAACGCTCCCTCGAAAAAGAAAAAGAACTGAACATCAAAGACGAAGAAAACAATGAAGAAATCTCCATTCAGGCAGAAAAAGTATATCCAGTACCAGAAGATGATTATGAAACTATGGAAGAATATGTAGAAGAACAGAATGATACTTCGGATATTCCCCCGGAAGCCTATGATCCATCCGGCCTACTCCCTGAAAGCGAAGAAGAATATGTCAATGAAAACGCACAAACCGTAGGAAACCATATGAGCGGTTCTTTTGAAGTACCACAAAAAGAACAAAATCCGACAATTCCTCCCAAAGAACTGACACGTCAAGTCGAAAACACACCGGCTCCGGACCTGCCACCGGAATGGGAAGAGCCGACCCCGGAAGAACTGTCTCAACAAACAGAAAATGAAATACCAGAAGACTTTCCAACCGATTACCCCATGCCTGAAGAAGATCCGGGAAATGACGATGCACCATCTTATGAAAGTGAATCTGAACCTAGGGAAACGAATGTTCAAGAATCTGAACCTCCGGAAGAATTCTACATGGAACAAGAAAACGATCCCACAGAAAATATCCCGGAAAACAAAGAAGCATCTCCTACTGAAATTCCATTGGAACTAGAAAACGAATTCATTGAATCCCAAAATACAATCAACGAAGAGACTTCGGATCTCCCTCCGGAATACTTTGAACAGCAGGCACCTATGCCAGAAGAAGAACCTGCGACCGTAGACTTAACCAATGATCGGCAAGCAGATGCAGATCTGGCAGTCGAATACGAAAGCTACGATAACGAAGAAGACAACATGAGCCCCGATGAGGCCGATACCATGATCAATAACTACATGGCATCGCAAGATTCCAATCAGGAAGAACAGGAAGAACCAGCCGAACATACTTGGACCAGCCGGTTTAACGATCCCTGGGCCGCAATGAGACAGGCAGAACAAGCGGAAGCCGATGCCTTTGAGACAAAGAAGGAAATGTATGCAACAGACCTGGCACTTCGCCGCGTAGCCAAAGAGTACCAGCTGGAAAAAGCAAAACTGAATCAGAAACGCTACCAAAGAAAACTTTACCAGCTGAAAAAATTTGGCTTTGATGAGACGATTGCAACAGATCCGATCACTGTCACTGTAGGCGATTTGACACGATACATGGAAAAGATTGAAACAAGATATGATACAAAAATTCAGAAAGAAGTATCGAAAGCCATCGCCTATCGAGAAGCCAAACTCGAAAACCCAGCACAGATTCTCGCTTACAAATGGAAAAGGTTTGAAGAAATCTTGGCGAAGCACAATGAAAGCGGCAGCATGGTAGGCAAGAGAAATTTTACAACATACCAGAAATACAAAAAGCTGCAAGCTGAAATTGCAAACCTCAAAGCCAAAGAAAAAGCAGCCAATGCAAACGATCTTGCGGGCATCCAGCGTGAATGCATCAGTAAAGAACGTGATCTTAAACTCCTCGAAACAGAGCGCCTGTATTTTTCCATTCAAACCGAAAATGGCAAAACAACTGTTGGTGTGAAGCTAAGCGAAATTGAACAGAGCGATGCTTTCGCTGCCATGGATCAGGAAGTAAAGAAGCACAATCAGGCAAGAGAAAAGTGGGCAAGAGAAGCTGAGAGAAAAGCGGAGCAGCTATCTAAAACACAAAAAATTTATCGCGTGCAGCGAGAGAAACTCGAAAAGAGCATGCCGCAAAGCCTCTTACTATATGGAGAAGACATTCCTTCAAAAGTGTATCTGACAGCCAAGGTCAGAGGGAAACCGCTTATGCAGATGCCATTCACAAATATCAACAACGATGTTTATGTCATCGTGAAACCGCCAAAAGAAATGACCTATGGCAAGCCTGTCACGATGGCATGCGTCAAACTGGGCGAAGCCACCAGTAGAGGCATGGCACGTATTTACAAAGTCAATATTGTAGTCACACAGGAACGAATAGGAGCAAGCGGGAAAGTCATACCGAAGTATACAGCACTGTCCGCAGCACCTACCAACCTGGGGGCAAGACTTTATCCCAAATACAACCCACTGCTTGAAAACGGCACCAACCTGACTCCGCTTGATTTGTCCGCAGGCAGTGGTGGACATCAAAAGATTCCGCCAAGAGCCCGCGCTATCATGAGGACACAAAGCAAACTCGAAGAGCTGGTATCCAAAGCAGCGCAGAATGATACAAGAGCTTTTGGTCACATTTGGGATCAGGAACAGACCGCCGATGCAAAGACCGCGCAAGCAAAGAGAAATGATCCAACCAAAGAAATGGCAGCAGTCAACAACGAACTGGAAAATGGCGAGTGGAGCGAGATGATGCGTCAGCTCTATGAAGCAAGCGGCATTGACATCAGCAGAGGACAAGGAAGAAGCCGGTAAAAAAAGCCAGCGCAAGCGCCAGCTTAATCCCTTGCTTTTCCTTATTCGGATAACCTTGGTATAGCATCCTTTCGTATTTATAATGAATGAGCGCTGATTCAAAGAGAATGCATCATCAGTGCCAAATCAGAAAGAAAAAAACAATGAACAAACACATGAAAAAAGCCATCACCCTTATGGTTCTGGCAAGTGCGCTTTATGCTGTTGGCACGAGTCACAGTACAGCAGCAACTCCCCGCACCATCCAGTTCGAAGCAATGGCAGATGGAAATTACGTCAACTGGAAACACAAAATCAAAGTAGAAGGTGTGACGATGTACGACAAAAGCGGAAGAGAAATTCCATACAAAGAAAAATTTCGCGTAGACATTGCTCATCCGTTAACAGAACAGGAAGCAAAAAACATGGCAGCCAAAACAGGCAACAAAGAAATTGAACAAGCCAAAGTCATGATCCTTCCCACGTTGATTTTCATCAATGAAAACAATCAACCAACAGCCATCCCGATGGGCAGCACATTCTACAAAGTCATGCCGGACGGAAGGATGGATCCTATCAAAGGCTTCTACCGAATCCAGAATCCAAAACCATCCCGTGAACTTTCAAAAGCTGTCAGCCCCTTTTATTACAAACAAATAGAATTTTAAAAAAGAAAGGAACCAATAGATATGAATTCATCACTTATTCCCAAATACCCGAAAAGAACCTTGGAAGAAATCAGAAAACTCAGAGGATTTACCACGGCCGAAGTCGCTGAAAAAGTAGGGATGACCAAGGAATACTATGAAAAAATTGAAAAAGACGCAAGACGTTTGAGCGCCTACGATGCATGCAAGATCGCCATCGCTTATCAATATCCAATCGATTCCATTGACTTTAAATTCGAAGACTAAATTGATCTAGGCGATGCCAGTCTCCTTGAGTCAGCGTACCATATATCATCCTTTAGCCGCCATCGAATGGCGGCTTTTTCCATGTGCTTTTATTTCCTTCTTCAAAATAAAAGACATAAAAATAACTCGTAAAAGAGCGTTTTCTGCCCATACAGAAAACGCTCTATCTCAATGAAATAGGTGACTCAGGAGGATTAAAAGATGACTAAACAGGAAATGAAAAACGAAGCTATTGCAAGAATGAAAATGTTGAAAATTTATGGTAACGCAATTCGCGATTTCCGAAAAAAAGACCGTGTGTTGAATAAGTCGGAGGGATACGGGGCGTTGTACTGGCTCAACGACGAAGAAAAAGAGGCTGTAAAAGACTTTGAAGAAAGAACTGGAAACATGGTTTATACATGCATCTTAAACCATTATGAATTTGGGGAATGCCTGACAATGCTTTATGTATCGAAAGATCCGCTTGATTGGGAAGGAGAACGAAGAGAAGTGATCAACAGAGAACCATGGGTATATGTCTATAATAAAACCTTTGACTATGAATCGGAAAGCGGCTACATCAGAATAAAGCCACAGTTTGGTGGACTTATTAGAACTTACTAATTTGAAAGATGATCTCAAGAAAAGGAGGTTCGCTATGTATAAGCGTAAAACAAAAGATATGTTTATCATTTATGGAAAAAATTTTGGAAGGCCCAGCGAAGAGATTGATACTGCGGATACCCTTTCCGAAGCGAGATATTTAAAAAGGGAATATGAAGTGGGGTTCGGGGCAAATTGGTTTATTTTCATCAAGAAAAAGAGGGTGCGCGTGAATGATGATGCTTGATAAGTTTATGAATCCACCTAAATCCCCGTACACGAAGTACAGAGGCGTTGGTTTCACACCAGATCAATTTATTAAAATGACGAAGCAGTATCCCGCATGCTTCACGTACTATTGTGAGTGCGTGATAACGCAGAACGGACTTGTGTTTCTAGCTTCTCCGTCACATAGTCTTGAAGTGGAACGCTTAAAAAAGCATGGGTATCGTGGGTTAGTCCTAGTTTGGTATGAAGGTATCTGCCCTGACCCTGACGATACGTCCCCAAAAATGACGAAGGAGCAGGTTGATACGGTAAAAAAGCTCGTGGAAGCTGGATTGGTTAGTGGAGCAAGCTATGAAAATTGAAAAGATTACAGTATCTTGAAAGCGAGGCAAAAATATGCATACAGTACTTATTCCCAAATACCCGAAAAGGACTCTGGAGGAAATCAGAAAGCTCAGAGGATTCACAACCACCGAAGCCGCTCTCAAAGTCGGCATGACCAAAGAGGACTATGAAAAAATTGAAAAAGACGCAAGACATTTGAGCGCCTACAATGCCTGTAAGATCGCCATTGCCTATCAATATCCAATCGACTCCATTGACTTTAAATTCGAAAACTAAATTGAGCTAGGCGATGCCAGTCTCCTTGAGTCAGCGTACCATCTATCATCCTTTAGCCGCCATTGAATGGCGGCTTTTTTTCGTGCTTTTATTTTCTTCTTCAAAATAAAAGACATAAAAATAACTTGTAAAAGAGAGCTTTCTACCCATACAGAAAACACTCTCGCTCGCCAACAAAAAAGGGTTCTAATTCCTAACGGATTAGAACCCTTTTTTTATTGTCAGCTCATTCAAACAATGAGCCTTCATCGGCTTCGGAAAATTGATGAACCGCTGAAGAAGAATCAGAAGCCGCAGGCAGCGAAGATACCGGAACGGTTTGCTTCTTCTCCTTTCCCGCTTCGAGCTTGGCAAGCTCCTTATCATCAGGGAGAAGATGAATATACAGAAAAGGACGGTCATCCTTCATTCGCAATTCGGCACGCTCTACATGAAAATTCAAATAATCATTCATATCCGGCTTCCGATCTTCCATGAGTTCCATACCGGACATCGTGCCCTTAAAGATCGTCTTCGTCACAATTTTTTTATGCCGGACCACATCGGCATCAATTTCGACATAAGGATAGGCAAAGGCAAACGGAAGAATGAAATCAGCATAGCGAATGGTACGAATCATAGGACACTCCTTTTATTTTTTCTTCGAATCCTCTTTCTTCGTCGAATCATAATCTGAAGCAAGCTCACCAATGACGATCGTAGGAATCTCTTTCACAGAATCCGAAGCAGGGGAGCTTGCACCCGTCGTATAGTCGATGTTGATATCCGGCTGCGCATTATAAACGAACACGCAGAACGAAAGACCCTTGCCATCATCATCCAGAGAATAGGCTTCCAGAAGCAGACCGCGGGATAAAAGTTCAGTCCCTTTGAATACCGGCGTCACGCGATAAAGGACCCGCTTGCCGGATTTTTTGATATACTTATAAATCGAATCCTCAAATGGGATCAAGCCGATCTTATTCAAGTAAGACGTAGAAGTAAAAATTTCAGATTCTACGTTTTTGGGAATCCCAGCGAGCGAAGAAGAGATAAGAAGTCCTTTCTGATAAAGAAATCCTCCATCGATGCCCGTATATTTTTTCTCATGCCAGCCGGTCGGCGTAAAATCGCCTGCAGCAGACACCACGGAATCCGGAATCGTCTTTGGCGAAAGAAGCGCCACACAAACTCCGGAGCGGCCAATCGAATCCAGATGAGAGAGATCTACAAATTCGGGGGACGCTTTCACACGAGAAATTTCTTTCTCCGTAAAAAAGGGTTTATTACTGTTCATCGGAATATAAGGCACACCGGAAAACTGCGGCAGTGAATCCACGGGGATCCCCGTATCATTCAAAACAACCTTAGAGGTTGAAAATTCATCAGAAGGAGCTGCCTCTTTCGGAATTCCATCATTGCCGCAGCCAGAAAATCCCAGCACGGAAAAAGATAAAATCAAGCAGGCAGCAAGACTATTTTTTAAAAACATCGAAATCCGAACTCCTTCCCAAACAATGAAATAGATACCTATAATTTAGCATAAAAATATTAAAAATAAAAGGGATATGTGCGAAATAATACAACGAAAAAATATACAGCATAACGTAAGATGTCGAAAATATCAGATAATATCCGTATTGCTATTTTAATAAGAATAGACTATGATATAAAAAACAAATTTTTAGTAAAAATAAAAGGAGGAATCATGGAAGACGAACAGAAAAAAATCGAAATCATCCCGGAAGACATTGATGTAGAAGATAAAAACAGCTATACCATCTGCATCAAATTCAAGTATCACAACGGAAACCCTCATTATACGATCTATGATGATATCCCGGACTATGAAGCGCCCATCGAAAAAGAAAGAGATGATGCGTGGAAAGATCTACGCCCGGAAGACCCGGCTGTGAAAAAGCGCCCGACAAAACAGGATCTGGAAATCTACCACATGACAAGAGCGATTGGCGAAGTCGTAGAAGAAATCATCAAACCAGACAAACCAGGTCTTAGTGAACACGTATCGGAACAACTTATGGATACCCTTTATGGGAAATAAAAAAAGAACCCGGAATAACCCGGGCTCTTTTTTATTGGCTGCAGCGATATAAATTATAGGCGGCAAGACTCTGCGCATCACGGAAATCATTGATGGCAATCAGATGATCCACTTCCTTTTCCGTCATGGCATCAGCGCGCAGAAAATCACGATCATAGGAAGGCGCTGTAATGGCAGATTTTTCTTTAGAGCCAAAATGAGAAAAATGAAAGTTTAAAGACGTGCAATGCACCGTAAACACAGAAATTTCCTGATGACTCTGGTTTGGATCCGAATAAATCGAGCCAATGCGGATCGGTTCATCTAAAGAATCTTCCGGAATGCCGGAAAGCTCATGAAAAGCAGAAACCAGATCATTCGGACGATACGAAGGCAGATTCCTGATCGTCTTAAAAAATTCAAACGTATCCTGATGAATCGCATACCGGTAAGACCGGCAAAGGACCAGCCGTCCGTGAAAGACAGGAATAAAAATAGCGGCATTCATCGCTTTAGGGATCACACGTTCAATCACGAACGAAGCATCTGAATTGACCGGAGACACCAGCTCATGCAGCACAACATGGGCATCACTTTCAAACCGAACCCCGAGCCCGCTGTGTTTTGCCTGAAACTTGCAGATTTCCTTTATTCTGTTTTCCACCACATAGTACGGATCTTTTTCACGAAGAAAAGGCGCCTCGTCCTTCAGATTCAGATACGCGCCCCAGGAAGGGCCAAACCCATATACACGTCCCAGCTTAATAAAAAAATCTTTGATATCCTTCATCCAAGTCCCAATCCTCCATTCCTCATACCATCTCTCCTTGCCAAAAACTTTTAGCAGAAAAAGACAAGAAAAAGTTTTACTATTTAATAATAGTAGTAATCGCACATACGCAGAAAAGCAAGGAATTTACGAAAATATTTCATCATAAGATAGTGGGAAAGGCAGTCACAGTGATACAATAGGGGAAGGAAAATCCATGTTCAATGGAATTTAGCGGACGCGAGCGTCCGCTATGCAGCACAGTTTTTTAGTAAAGGAGCCAATCATGAAAGCGACAAACTACATCAAACTCGAAGGCAACATCGGAATGGACATCACCACCGGAGCCACCAAAAACGGAAAAGCCTGGTGCCGTTTTCCTCTGGGCGTAAACAATGTCCGCCTTAACAGAGAGACCGGCGAATATGAAACCACAGACACCGTCTGGATGTGGGTTTCCGTTTTTGATAAAGAAGCGGAAAGACTCGTAGAGTATATGGGAAAAGGATCCCACATCACCGTAGAAGGATATCTGAAATCCAACAGCTGGACAGATGAAAACGGACTGAACCATCAGGGGGTACAGGTTATTGCCGAAAAGCTCTATCTGCCTGTCTCTGCCATGAAGTATTTCATGAAGAAGAGACAGGAAAAAGAGGCAGGAGAAAGCAGAACTGCATCCCAAAATGCATCTAGGAACGCGAGATTTGCGCCCACACAGCCTGCAGCAAAGGCAAAAGGGGAAACACCTATGGGCTTTGGGGGAGCCCCTGTAAACGCGCAAAACAACGCTTTCAGCATGGAAGAAGAAACCTTTGACGAAATGGTAGAACCCCCATACCCGGAAGATTACTAAAAAAGGAGACCTTATGAAAAAGAAAACATGGGCTGCCCTGGCGCTCGCCTGTCTGCTTTTCAGCGGAACCGCTGCCGCCAGCGACTGGACATCCTTGCCATCGAATGGAGAAACATGGTATATGGACATGGAATCAGCCCAGAAAATCGACACAGAAACAAAGAACGCATGGTTCAAGATCGTGCAGAAAGACCAGTCCGAAGAAAAATTCCTCATGGCAATTACCCGAGACGGCATGGTTCAGATCCTTGACCGAACCGCAGGCAGCCTCAAGGAAGAAGACAAGGAAAAAAGACATATCATCCCGGATACCCCGCTCGAAGAAGCCTATCACAAGCTCTGGAGCAAAAAAGAAAGAAGCAAGATCCAGAAAGAAGATCCCAACAAATGGGAACAAAAAGGGGAGGACGCCGCCGATAGCGCCATCAATCGAGCGGTCTGGAAGGTGCTAAGTCGCATTGGATGGTAAAAACCAAATTTGACGCGGTCTCTTCTGCTGATATAATAAAAATAAAAAAACAGAAGGGACCCGTCCATCTATGCCAAAGAAAACCATGAAAGCAGATATGGTGGAAGCATATCTGAAACATATGATCGAAATTGCTCAACAAAAAAATGTTCCGGCAAAAATCAAACGCATGCAGATCGCAGAGCGAATGCAATGTACGCCGAACCTGGTGTCTTATGTCATCCACCAAAGACTCAACAAAAATAGAGAATACCTTGTCAAGGCACAGCGAGGCATAGGCGGATGCATTGAAATCATGAACCGCGATCAAACAGAAGAAGACCTGTTAGAACCCCAGATCATGACTTCAAAAAGAGCGCAGCAAATCCGGAAACGGATCGAAAACAATGTGAATACCTACATTCAGCAGGAAATCAAACCCATACAGAAAGAAATCGGGCTGAATGAAACAGCGCTTGCCATGATTTCCTGTATCAGTCAAAAACTTCTCGAAAACTGCCGAGAAGAAAATGACACCTTTGTTTTGGATCTGGTGAAGGACGGTGTCCGGGACGCCATTAAACAAAGGAGAAATCAATGAAAAAAAGTATCAATAAAACCAATCTCATCTACGAGACCGCCAATGCGATTCAGGGCTTGACACAAAAAGACGCCCAAATCATTATCAATGTATTCTTGAAAAAAATGAAAGAACATTTTAAGTGTGACGAAACGATCCGGCTTGCCAGATTTGGGACTTTTGAAGTGAAAGAGTATCCGGAGCGAACCGGAATCAATCCCAACACCAAAAAATCAATCGTTATTCCGGCACAGAAAAGAGTCAAGTTTAAAGCCGCGTCCAATATTTTGGAATAAAAAGCGGGGTATGCACAGCATACCCTTTTTTTATTATGAAAATTTTCGTTTTTTTTGAGAGCCCCTCTCTCTAAAAACGAATTCTTATTCTTTTTCATTACTACTTCTTAATATATATACTTTAGTCTATATATTATTATAGTACTAATTATGTAATAATTAGGGCGAAAATTTCCTTCGATAAAAACGGAGGAAATCAAGGGTAGGTGGGTGCTAAAAACCAAGAAGCTGGGTGCCAAAAACCAAGAGGGTGGGTGCTAAAAACCAAGGGAAGAAAAAAGGTGGGTGCCAAAAACCAAGAAAGGTGGGTGCTAAAAACCAAGAAAAAGAGAGACATAGGTGCCAAAAACCAAAAAAGGCAAAAGGTGGGTGCTAAAAACCAAGAGGGGAGGTGCCAAAGAAAAATAATAAAAATATAGACAAAGCAAAAGAAAATGAGATACAATAGGGATGAAATTCCAGTATAGATAGAAAAAGGAAATGGAATATGAAGAAAAGCAAATCAGAAGAAGGGAAAATCGTTCAGTACGATAATCTCTTGAATGAAGAATATCGACTGAATCGGCTCACAGGAACAGAGCAGGATTTGTTTTTCGCTATTGTCTCAGAATTCAATCGAGTAAACCGAGAGAGAACTCCGGAAGATCCGGTGCTGGGAATTGAACTTCCGGAACGAGTTGTAAAAGCCTATGCAGGACTCAACCAAGCCCATACCAATGTCAACTACGAAAAGCTCAAAACCATGCTTTTCCATATCAAAATGTTTACATTGACAACGCTTTTCAACATGAAAGGATTTCAGCGAGATCCGGTAACAAACGAACCCGTCTATGATGAGAACCATAACCTGATACCAGGCGTATATACCGAAGCGATCTTCACTTCCTTTTTTGAAGGAGACAAAAAGAAAAACATCGTCATCCGGATGAACCCGAATGCAGCAGCCATGTTTTATCACTTCAACCACGGAAATTTCACACAGTTTTTCCTGAAGCATCATACAAAGCTGAAAAGCAAACACAGCAAAACCATCTATCGTCAGATGCTGCACGGGAGAAATGCCTTAAAGGGCAGCTTCGTTATTTCCAAAGAAAACCTGAAACTTCTCATTGGATATAATACCCAGAACGGATTCAAAAAGTTTCAGAAAAGCCTGCCAGGGTATTTGGAAGACATCCGAGGAACCGGTGATTTTATTTACATCAATGCCCCGCAATGGATCAAAGGGAAAATGGGGAAAATTTTATCCCTGGAAATTCAATACCGTCTGAATCCGACAAGAATGAAAGCCGTTCAAAAAATGACGCTGGCAGACATGATCCTGCAAGGGAAAATCACGCCGATCTACGAACGAAAGACCGAAACAGAAAATGGAAAGACGCGGGTTCATAAAAGTCCCATGTATTGCCCAAACTGCGGAAGCCGCGTGTATGCGTACATAACCAAAAAAGGAGAAAAACAGTATCTCTGCGAAAACAGTGTGTACTGGAATTTGGGAGAGAAGAACTGTAAAACAGAAAGACTCCCCTTGGAAAATATCTGGATCGAGCACATAGATCGGGAAACAGAAACAAGCAGCACATCCTTCCAGAAACCAACCATAGAAGAAATTAAAAACTATGGACAAAGCTGGATGGAGAAAAATAGCATTCATAAGCCGATAGATTATGATGCTTTCTATGACTATTATGAAAGTGTGGGGTGGAAGCAGAAAGGCACCCCGATATTACAATGGAAACCGCTTCTGCGAAACTGGATTCGAAGGCAGAAGACCTATACTTTCTCTGTAAAAGGAAAAACAAAGACAAAGGATCCCGGGAAAAGCATGGAAGAAGCGGGATTCATCGTACACCGAAGAAAGGAGGAAACAGATGAATGAAGACTTGGATCTGGTCGGGAAAACCAGAACTTACACCAAAGAAGATGCCATCAAAAAACTGGATGATTTGAAAGATATTCTGCTTTTCCAGCAAGAAGAAAAAAAGAAAGAAGAATACAAAGCCAAAGAAGCAGGCATACCGGTAAGATACAGGAAATATACCTTTGACAGTTTGAAAAATCTGGAAAATGACAAAGAGTACAAAGACAGTATCAAAAACTGCAAAGACTACTGCAAAAAGTTTGACACTTACCAAGAAGAAGGGAAAGGCATCCTGTTCATGGGAAGCCCAGGGCGGCTTAAAACAACACTTGCGTGTGCGGTCGCGCTGGAACTGATTAAAAAGAAGAAAATCACCCCCTATTTCCTCTCCTGTGCGGATTTATATGATTTCCGCATCAGAGAGATCAAAAATGCAGCGCTTGTCATCTTAGATGACCTGGGCATAGAATACGAAAGCGATTATGCAGGGACACAGCTGGATCAAATCATAGCTGATTCTTATAATAATAACCGCATCGTATTCATTACGACCAATCTGTCCGGTGACGAGATGAAAAAGAGGTACCATGAAAGGAGCCTCGACCGACTAAGAGAAATGACAGCCTTCGTGGAAATGACGGAAGGAAAATCCATCCGGCAAAGAGACATCCACAAAAAATAGCCGACATATGACCGTCCAGGCAAAGACGGTCATACTATGCGGGTTTAGCCAAACGGTAAGGCCACGGACTTTGACTCCGTGATCATGAGTCCGACTCTCATAACCCGTGCCAAGGGCTGAAGAAAAATCTTGGAAAAAAAGATGCCCACACAAGTTCCAAATCTTCAGCCCTTTCCCCTCATCGGACAAGGGGAAATCCTTATCCGATGCCATGCCTGAGTGGTGGAATCAAAGACACAACAGGAAACTGTGATCTGCGGGTGAAAATCCCGCCTCGGGCTCCAGGGCGAAAGCCCAAACAACTGAATAGACCGCATATTGAAATACTTTAACTATGGGCAATTATGCGGTCCTATGGGTCAATCGCTCAAAGGAAAGAGCAGTCCATTCAAAGACAGATACAGGTTCGAGTCCTGCAAGACCCAAGACCATGAGGTTATTTCTCCTCTCAAAAGAAAGCCATACTCCTTTTCTCAAGGGCTGCCCCCATGACCAGCAGCCCGGATAATAACAATATTCCCCTTAAAAATTTTCTGGCAAAACCAAGGAAAGACCAGGGGGAAAATTGCTGTTATATCGCAGAAACAGAAATTGCCAACACGAACTAACTTTCAAAAATTGCCAACACGAACCAACTTTCAACCAAAACCCTCTGTTTCTGCCCATGGTGCCAAGAAGGCGGCCCCTTTGCGGCACCCACAACTGCATAAGCCGAATCACCATGCCTGCCCGCTCGGCCAACAGGGTGATCCGGTTCATGGAATGATAGCTCAAAAGAAGAGCAGTCAAATGAAAAAATGAAAGATTCAGGTGCAAGACCTGATCATTCCCAAAGAAACACTGCCGCCAACAAATAAACATACAGGCAGAAAACGGGCAGACATCTCCCCAATGACCGAAACGTATTCTCGAAAGATACGAACGGAAAGACCACCGTCTGCACAAAAAGGTCAAAAGAAAACATTCCCTTAAAAACAACCAACAACCGCTTCAGCTGCCGAAGTAAAAACAGGGCCCTACACTTCCTGCCTCAATGGAAACGACCTGCTGCGTGCACAGCAGGTCTTTGTGGGACTCCAAAGAACAGAGGGCGCGCCCTGTCAGGTGCAATTCCTGAAAGTCCCCAGCTGAAAGGTTCTTGCTGCATCACAGCCCAAAGAAGCAGACGTTTCTATTCTTCTTCACGAAAAAAGAAGAAAAAACGGAAAATGAAGCTGCCGGATTTGACCATCGGTTCCAAATGGCGGCAGCGCATTTCCTCATTCTCCGGAAGCGAATTCAAATGACTTCCACCAGCGGCTTTGCCGCAAACAACTGAACGCCCCTTTGGCCATATAAGAACATATCTTGTGCTAAACATATGATTTCTTTCAGGAAAAGACACGTTTGGAGCGGTTTTATTGCTGAATGTCAAAGGGGCCAGAAGAAGCGTCCGCAAGCTCCATGCTTGCGGATTTTTTCTAAAGAATCTTGCGTGAATAGAAGAAACAAGGTAAACTAAATAAAGTAAGACGATAACTCGTTTCACTACACCCATTTCACTCATTTTATCAACTCTCAACAGAGAAAAGGAGCTGTGAAGAAATGAGGATTCATTTCTTCACAGCTCCTTTTTAGGTGTCCTTTTTCACTCCTGGTAGTAAAAAACAAGAGGAAAAGGGCATACTTCCCCC
>OGRO01002055.1_pt1 | contig 16386 bp, 16 predicted proteins | sample 1553451 | NCBI WGS metagenome assembly OGRO01 (sample SAMEA2580021, study PRJEB22360) | human gut metagenome
ATAATTCTATGGCTGTTCTAATTCCCGGGTATTCACATCCATGAACTCCTGCCGTAATTAAAACTGTTTTTCCTTCTTTTTGACCATTTATAATAGTTATTGGCATTTTAGTCTCTGTATCTAATATATTTATAAAGCCTTGAGCTTTTTGTCCTTGTTTTGCTGTTATATTACAAATTGATATTTCTTTCTTCATTTAATCTTTCCTCTTTTCCAAAGTATATATTATATATTAAATTTAATTCCCATACAAATGATAATCATTATCAATATTTTATTTTATTTATTAATATTTGTCAATAAATAAACACAATATAGTCAAAGTTTGCTAAATTTAAGATGGTTATTAAAAAAATATGGCACTTATCAAAAAGTTACTACCATATTTATCATTGACAATTAAACCATTTTCTCCCCACTTACCAAAATTAGCTTTTACAGCTAAAGGTCTTAAATCACCATAAAAAGAAAATACTCCCTTTGTGTAAATTTTTTTATAACCAGCTTTTTTTAATACAATTTTGCATACCTTTAAATTACGTTTTGCTAAATTGTTCACCTGAAAAACTTCTTTAGAAATTTTATAAAAATGTTTATAAAATAATTCACTACTACAATAATGGGCAAATAATATTACATTTAAGTCTTTATTTATTACAATATGATTTTTCATAATAACATTAAATTCTTCACTTATTTCATAAATAGTTTCTATTATATCTTTTTTCATAAATTTATACCTCATCTGTTTTTATATTATTTTGCTCATTATTTTTATTTTTACAATAATACAAAAATACCTATAAATAGTAAGCTATTTATAGGTATTTTAATTATTTGCTATTTCTTTTTAATTCATCTAAATATGATACTGCAGATAGTGCTGCTATATTTCCTTCACCAGCTGCTTTTATATATTGATAAGGTGTTCCCACAATATCTCCTGCTGCAAAACAACCTTTTAAATTTGTAGCCATTTTTCTGTCAACTTGAACATGATTTTTGTCTAATTCTAATCCTGGTACAAGTTGTCCTGGAGATATACTGTCTCTTAGTATAAATAATCCATCTGTTTCAATTTCATTATTTTTTAGGATAAGTTTTTGTACGAATTGTTCTCCCACAATTTCAACTGGTGTATCTTTTATAATTTCTATAGATTCATCTACTTCTACTTCTTCTTTATACATTGGTATATAATAAACTTTTGATGCCACTTGTGCTAAGAAGTTAGCTTCTGATTCTTCATGTTTATTGTAAGCAATTATTGTTACTATCTTGTCTTTGTATAAAGGTGCATCACAAGTTGCACAGTATCCAACACCTCTACCTAAATATTCTTCTTCTCCTTTTAAAGGTTTACCAAAGTTTACACCTGTAGCAAGAATTACTGTTGTTGCTTCATAAGTATTTTTTGAACCCATTAGAGCAAAATAATCACCCATAGAATATATATTGTTTATTTTTTCTTCTGTTATTTCAATATCCATTGCTTCTAAGTGCTTTGCAAATTCATCTCTAATTTCTTTTCCGCTTTTTCCATAAAAACCTAAGTAATTATTTATTTGATGAGCTTTTACAAGCTTTGGACTTATTTCTTTTGTTCCAAAGACTTTAAAAGTTTTATTTCTTATTTTTGCATTTAGTGCTGCCGATATTCCTGCAGGTCCACTACCAACTATGGCTATATCTATTCTGTCCATTTCATTTATGTCTCCTTTTATGTTATTTTAATAAATTTTCTATATGTTTTTTTATTTTATCTGGTTTTTCAGTTGGTGCATATCTTTTTATTACATTTCCATGAGAATCAATTAAAAATTTAGTAAAATTCCATTTTATTTTATCACTAAATATTCCTTTAGCTTCTTTTCTTAAAAATTTATATAATGGATGGGCATTTTCTCCATTTACATCTATTTTTTCAAACATAGTAAAAGTAACTCCGTAATTTAATTGACAAAATTCATGTATTTCTTCATTACTTCCTTTGTCTTGATTTGCAAATTGATTACAAGGGAAACCTAAAATCTCCAATCCTTTATCTTTATACCCTTTATATAATTCTTCTAAACCTTCAAATTGTGGAGTTAATCCACATTTACTAGCTGTATTTACAACTAGGACAACTTTTCCTTTATATTCTTCCATTTTCACTTCTTGTCCATTCATTTTTCTTGCTTTAAAATCGTAAAATCTCATCTTTATTCTCCTTAATTGTTTTAAATTTAATTTAGCTCAATTATTATTTTTATATTTTAAGGATTAAACTTTTTAGTTTAATCCCAGTTTTTAACTTAATGTATTTAATAATTCATCTATTTCTTGCTTTAAATTTAATAAGTCAACTGATTCATTTTTACATATATTATACATATCCACGGGAATATGAGTTACTTCATCTTTTAATAAACGTCCTTTTTCAGTAAGTTCCACTGTAACAACTCTATCATCTTCTTTATTTCTGTATTTTATAATTAGTTCCATAGCTTCTAATTTTTTTAATACAGGAGTTAAAGTTCCCGAATCTAAATGAAGTCTTTTTCCCAATTCCTTAAAAAGTATTTTTTCTTTCTCCCACATTACCAGCATGGCAATATATTGAGTATAAGTTAAATTATGTTTATCCAGCAAAGGTTTATATTTTTTTATAATTTCCCTAGACAATGCATATAAGGAAAAACATAATTGATTATTAAGTTTTATTGATTCATATTTATCCACAATATCAGCTCCACCTTGAATTTGTATAAATTTAATTGAGTTCAATTATTTTTTATTATACATCTGTTATTTTTCCTTGTCAATAGATTACAGAATTGTAAGATTTGAAACTGTGTTTTTTCTTATTATTTTCTTTTATAAAATTATAACTTATGATAGAATGTTTATATAAATTTATGTCGAATTTATATAAATTTATGTAAATTACAAATAAAAAATTGGAGGAGTTAATTTTATGAAAAAAATTTTAATGGTAGTGGTGGTACTTACAACTTTATTATTTGGTGGTTGTACTTCTAATAAGAAAACAGTAAATGAAAATATAACATCTGAAGACTTAAAATATTCCACTATGGATGATACAGCTACTCAAGATAAAGTCTATAAATTTTTATCGGAAAACAATATAGATAAAAATGACATTGATATGTTTATGAAATCAGTTAAAAGCTATTATAAAAGTGTAGAAGGTGTGGATCTTTTAAACGAAAATGAGAGATTATCAAAGTTACAAGTTCCTTATAATTTATACGATCTTTCTGATAAATGGTTAGCAAGTAATCCTAATTTTACAGACCAAAATTGTAGACTAACTGCCTTTAGATTATTTAATGATTTTATAATAGATAATTCAAAATTAAGTTATGATAAAATTGATAATACTAATTTAGAGCTTGATTTATCTACTATGGAAAATAACCCTAATGCAAAATTTAGCAAAGAAGATATGAATAAGTTTTTCAACTTCTTCTCAAATATTAAGGTTACTGATAGCAATAATATAAATCAATGTGCTAAAGAAATTGCAAAAGAATTGGAAAATAGAAAAATATCATTTAAAAATAATAAAAATATATCTATAATAAATGGATACATTCCAGATGAAGAAAATCACGCTATATTTGTAGGTCATACTGGTGTAGCCATAAACACTAAAGATGGTGTTGTATTTGTTGAAAAATATGGATTTGAATTACCTTATCAAATTACTTTATTTAAAAATAAAGAAGAGTTAAAATTATATATGACTGATAGACTTAAAACTAGCTTTACTGGTGAGTCTCAAAGTTATGATCCTATAATAATGGAAAATAATAAACTTATGTAAAAAATTCAATAAATCATATAAGTGAGTACTTTATTGATTGCTTAAATCTAAAAGGTATAAGTTAAGTAGAAATTTACTGCTTGCTTATACCTTTATTTTTGATTAATATTATATATACTTAGTATCAAATAAAAACTAGCATAAATTTATATACTTTGGTTGGGAGGTAATTTAAATGTCAAAAGAAATACCAAAGTATCCTGTAGAGATAACCTTAAAACTTATAGGCCATAAACAAAAAATATTGGTTTTACGTGATTTACTTACGGGAACTAAGCGTTTTGGTGAATTAAAAAAATTCCTTGGAACTATTACTCAAAATTGAATATACTTTAACAAATTTTGATTATAGTCTAAAACCTATTTTAGATTCCATGTATAGCTGGGGATATAAATATAAAAAAATAAATACATAAAATTTACTTTTTAAATTTCAAAATACTCCTTCATAACATTGATTTAATATTTTATCATTGCTATAAAGGAGTATTTATTCTATCTTATATTACTTTATTTTTTATATATGGTCTGTAATAAAAGCTTCATATGGTTTTATTGTTTTGTCTCCTAATTGTTGAGTTTTATCTGTATGGTTCATTACAAAATATTTTTCTTTATTATTAATGTTTCTTCTAACTACTTCCACACCCTTTGGTGATTTTATGATTTCTATATTGCTTTCTTTTAAAATTTTATTTGCTAAGTGGTCCATTATATTTTCATCTGCACCACATCCCACATAATAAACATTTCCACCTTGATATTTATTAAGTGTTATAGCAGATAGACCTTCAAAAAATTCATCATCATATGTAAATAAAGTCTCAGCTGTAGTAGTTCTTAATAAATCTCTAAATACAGTTGCACTTCCATTTATATTTTCAAATTCTTCACACCCATTTAAAGTTATTTGCTGATTTCCTTGGAATGATTCTATCTCTTCCACATAAGCTCCTACTAAATCAGTAAAGTTAGTTGGATTAAATTCATTTAAAGTTAAGTTATTATAATAGTCTTTTACACTATTTCTAAAACTTAATACTACAGTTTTTCCACTTTCCACAAATTTTCTTATTCTATCTTGAACTTCTCTTTTATAAACTATCATAACTGGTACTAATAATACTTCATATTCATCAAATGTGGCATCTGATGGTATTACATCTATATTTACATTATTTTCGAAGAATGGTCTATATAATCTAAATACTTCTTGTTTATAATCAAATAGGAAACTTTGTCTTTGTATTCTAAATGATGCCATTGATTCGTAGTCATAAATTAGACCAACTTTTGCATTTACCTTTGATTTAATTAATTCTTCATTTGCTTTCATTTCATTGAAGAAACTTTGTACTTCATAGAATTTTCTTCTTTTTGTATTGTCTTGGTCTATTATTCCATAGCAATATTGTTCTGCACCCTTTGTTGCTCCTCTATATCTAAAGTACATTAATGAGCTACATCCATGGGCCATACCTTGATAAGACCACATTTGGGCTTGTCTTGGTCTTGGAAGATATCCTATAACATCATGACCTTGAGCACCCATTATAGCTTCTGTTATCCAGAAGTTTTGTTTTTTAGCACCTCTCATAAAATCAAGACCACAAGCTATCTCATGTGGTGGTATTGGCTCAGCTTGTCCTCCCCAAACTGGGTAGTTATTATAAGCTACCACATCTATATGTTTTGCAACTTTTGAGAAATCATAGCTTTTATCAAAAAATCCTCCTGAAAAATCATGAAGTACTACAGCGTCTTCTCCTAAAATTTCTTTTAATAAGTCAACTTGCATTTTTGCATATTTTTCTATACTTACTGATCTAAATCTTTCCCATTCCATTCTTAAGCTTGGATTGTGAGTTGTTATAGTTTTTGATGGTAGCGGTATTTCATCAAAATTATTATAAGTTTGCGACCAAAATATTGTTCCCCAAGTTTCATTTAATTTGTTTATATCATTGTCATATTCTTTTGCTAAATATTTTCTAAAGGCTTTTTTACAATTGTCACAATAACATAAATCACTTCCCTCATGGCCAAATTCATTATCTATTTGCCATGCCACTATACTATCTTCCTTTTTATAGTGCTCAGCTAACTTCTTTATTATTTTTTTAGAATAATCTATGTATTTTTCGCTGTTAAAACAATATTGTCTTCTTCCACCAAAAACTCTTTTTGTATTATCTTCTTCCTCTGATAATACTTCTGGATATTTATTAGCAAGCCATGCTGGCATTGTAGCTGTAGGTGTTCCAAATATTACATTTAAGTTTTTTTCTTTTGCTTTTTTTATTACTCTATCGAAATATGAAAAATCATAATTACCTTCCACATTTTCCATCATGTGCCAAGCAAACTCACCTATTCTTATTACATTTGAACCTAGTTCAATTATATTATCTAAGTCCTCATCTATCATATTTTCATCCCAGTGTTCTGGATAATAATCTACTCCTAAATACATCTTACTCCTCCTCAATAATTAAAATTAAAAAGGTTTCATATCTAAAGAGTATGAAACCTTTTTTGTTGTAAATTATACAACAGCTTCTCCATCTTTTCCATTTTTAAGTTTGTTTAATATCATATCATGGAATTCGCCATTTATTTTATATTTATTCTTATAAATTACATACATTAATACTGCACAAAGTATTGGTAAACCAATCATTAAAACTCTAAGTCCAAGTATTGTTGATGCTCCTTGTTCTGCATTTGGCACATATCCTACTACAGATAAACCAACACCTACTAACCAACCACTTACTGCTGAAGCAGTTTTTACCAATAAAGTTTGTACAGAGAACACTATACTTTCATTTCTAGTTCCAAGTTTAAATTGACCATAATCAACAACATCTGCAAGCATAACTGTTGTTGCACCAAGAAGCATTCCTGTTCCTAATTTTAATACTACACCTGAAATAGCTATAAATGCTGCATTTTTAGGTGATATTATTCCAAATATTAATAACATAGAGCATCCTAATATAGGTAAAATTGATGCTAATTTAAATACATTTTGTCTTCCTATTTTTTTAGTTAATATAGGGAATAACATTAATCCTCCTATTTCTGCTAAACCTGAGAATGCATAGAATACTTGATTTAATTTATCATTACCTATTACATATTTGAAATAATAAAGTGATACACCACCAATTATTTGCATTATTAAGTTCATAAATAAAACTATTCCTATAAATACAACTAATTGATCATTTTTTCTTATTATATTTAAAGTTTGTCTAAAGTTTACTTTTTCTGTATTATTTTTTACTTCTACTTGTTCTTTAACATTAAATACTGTTATTAAAGTTGCTATTACGAAAATTACAGCTACTCCAATTGCTAATAATTCATATCCTTTTATTTCATTACCATTTCCTAATTTATCTATTAATGATAATCCAAAGGCACCCATTAATAACCAAGCTGAACTGGCAAATATTCTTGGTATAACTGATATTTTTTCTCTTTCTTCTTTATCACTTGATAGAGATGGTATCATTGACCAATAAGGTATGTCCATTATTGTATAAGTCATACCCCATAATATGTACATTACTGAATAATAAACATATAAAGCATTACCTTCTAAGTTAGGTTTTTTGAATAAAAATACTATAACTGCTGCATTTACTACTGTTCCAATTAAAATCCAAGGTCTAAACTTCCCCCATTTACTTCTAGTGTTGTCTACTACCATTCCCATCATTGGATCGTTGAATGCATCCCACATTCTCGCTACTAAAAATAGTACCCCAACAAATGCTGGATTTAATCCAATTGCATCTGTGAAATATATCATCAAATAAGATGATACAATTGCATATGCTAAGTCTTTACCTAGCGCACCTATTCCATAAGAGTATTTTTCTCTAAAAGATAGTTTATTCATTTTTTTCTCCCCATTTCTTTTATTTATATTTTAATATTAGTATAAGAAAACGTTTCTCGCAACACAATTTTAGTAAAAATTTACTAATCATTTATTTTTTATTTATTATTTATTTAGTAAATGTTACTAAATCATTTATTTTGCATAAAAAAAGATTACAACTATAAAATTGTAATCTTTAAATCCTATTAAAAAATACTTCCTATTTTACATTGCTCTTTGGTTCTTTTGTACTTTTTCTTATTATTAGCTCAGTTGGTATTACTATCTTTTTGCAATACCTTCTAGCTTTACTTATATTTTCAATTATAAGTTCTACTGATACACTGGCTAAGTGCTCAATATGAACTCTAATTGTACTAAGCGGAGGTATAGTATATTGACAAGCTATTAAATCATTAAATCCTATTATACTAATATCATCAGGAACTTTTATATTATTTTCATCTAATGCTTTTAGGACTCCTGTTGATATTGTATCTGTACTTACAAAGAATGCTGTAGGCATTTTCTTAGAAGTTTTTATAAATACTTTTACTAATTCATATCCTGACATAGCAGTCATTTCATCAGTATTTAATACATTTTCTTCATCATAGATGTTTTTATTTTCCATATACTCTTTATAGACTTTAAATCTAACATCAATATTGTTTTCTTTAAAATCATCTAAAGTTTTCAAACTTCCTATATATCCAATTTCTTCATGCCCTAAGTTTACTAAGTAGTCTAGTGCTTCATTTATTGCCAGTTTATAGTTTATTTTTACAGAATCAAACTTATGATCATTAGGTGATGAATCTAAAAATACAATATTATCACTTATTTTACTCATCATATTTACTTCACCTTTTGTAAATTTTCCTATACTTATAATGCCGTTTAACTCTTTATCTCCAATAAATTTATATCCATCATCACCTTTATATATATTGACAACTTCTATACCTTTATCAAAACATTCTCTATCTACCACACTTCTAAGAAATAGGTAATAAGGGTCTTGAAGCTGTTGTTGGTGATTATACATTTCTATAATACCTACTCTTAACTTAGTAACTTTTTCTTTGCTTTCATTTTTTCTTTGTTTAATAGTTTTATACTGCAACTCTTCTGCTGCATCAAATATTTTCATTTTAGTTTCATCAGATACACTTATGGTACTATCATGATTTAAAACTCTCGATACAGTTCCAGAAGATACTCCAACATAGTCGGCTATTTCTTTAATTGTAGCCATTTAATTTACCTCCTATCAAAGCGTATTATTTCACTTTGATAATCTCCTCTTAAATGTATGTTTACTCCATAATTCATTAAATAGGATCCTGATTTAACCATTGTTTCACCATTTATTTTATATTCATACATTCCTTTTTCATCTAAATTTCTAAGTTTAACTCTTACCGGTCTATGTCCAATTTGAGTTTGAGGAAGAAATGCAAATAATAAAGCTTCATTATCTTTTGTATATTCAAATAAATGATAATTATTTGTTGATGTATTTTCTAGTCTAAAAAAGTCCCCTTCTTGAACTATTTCACGAATACTTTTATATTCTTCTACCATATCTTTAGCAAGTTTCATATCTTCATTGCTCCACTTAAGTATATTTCCACCTATTCCAAGTGTTCCCATCATAGCAGAATGAAATCTAAATCTAAGTGGTATATTTCTTTGTGATAAGAAATTTGGACAATCTGTAACCCAAGCTCTCATGGCTTTTATTGGATATATGTGAGAATATGTATGTTGAATAAATAATCTATCATAAGCATCTGTATTATCACTTGTCCAGAAATCATCAAATATTCCAAGTATTCCTAAGTCAATTCTTCCACCACCTGAAGCACATGCTTCAAATAATACATTTTTATGTTTTTTCTTTAATTCTTTTACTATATCATAGACTGCTTGAATATGATCAAAGGCCATTTTTCTTTCATTTTCGCCTAAATTTGTAGCTCCACCTTCACATATTGGTCTATTAACATCCCATTTTATGTAGTCAATATCATAATTAGATAATAAGTTATCTAGCATATTGTAGATAAATTCTTTTACTTCTTTTTTAGTAATATTTAGTACATATTGTCCTCTTGAAGTAGTTCTTTCTCTAGTTTTAAAATGATATATCCAGTCTGGATTATCTATATAAAGCTTGGATAGTGGATTTACCATTTCAGGCTCTACCCATATACCAAATTTCATACCTAGTGATTTTACTTCCTCTATCAAAGGATTTAATCCTTTCGGGAATTTTTCTTTATTTACATACCAGTCTCCAAGACCATTGTGTATAGAGTTTCTTTGTCCAAACCAACCATCATCTACAACAAATAATTCTGTACCTATTTTTTTAGCTTCTCTAGCTAATTTTATTTGTTCTTCACAAGTTACATTAAATTCTGTAGCTTCCCAAGAATTGTATAAAACAGGTCTAAGCCCTTCTCTAAGTAGATTTTCCTTAGCAAAATTATGAAGGTTATGACTCATTTTCTCAAATCCTTTATCTGTGTATCCACATAATAAAGGAGGTGTTGTAAAGCTTTCTTTAGGATTTAATGTAAATTGGAAATCATATGGATTTATCCCCATTTGCACTAAAGTTTCTCCATATGGAGTTTGTTCTATGACGCCTTTAAAGTTACCACTCATTCTAAGTGCTCCATAGAAAACTTCTCCACTAGTTTCTGTGGCATTTTTATCTAGTATAAAATATGGGTTGTTGTTATGTCCTGATACTCCCTTTCTATTTTCTATAGTTATTTTTCCATAAGAAACATTTTGCTTAAACATTTGCTGTTCAGCACCCCAATGACCATGGGTATTTCTAAATGTTAAATTTTCATATGGTATATGTAGTTGTCCACTATATATTTCTTCAATAACGATAGATTGATTACTTTCATTAGTTATAGTTACATATCTCTCTATTAAGTCATATTTTTCCATAACCTTGTAATTTAAATTTATAGTAAAGTTATAGTAAACATCTTTAAGTTTAATTACTAACAAATCACCATCTACTTCATATCCATCATATTTGTAAACAATGTCTCTAGTTTTATCATCAAAAGTAACTTTTAAGCAGTTTTCACTGTATCTAAGTCCACCAAATACAGGATATTCCTCTGGTGTTATTTCATATACAGGATCATTTGTTGAAACTTCACATAATACATCCATTTCAAAATCATTTTCGTTATTAATTTTATTTCCCCAGTAAATATGTCTAATTAAATTTTCATTATCTAAACCAAAAACATATTCAGTATTTTCAGTTCTTAAGTTAAATATTCTTTTTTCTTCATTGATAAATATCATATTTTCCCCTATATTTTATACCCTTTCTTTTTTATAAATTTTATTTTATATAATCTTTCTTTTATATTACCATATAGCAATTATTATTTACAATAATTTTTTACTAATTTTTACTAATTTTTACTATATTTAACACAAAGAAAATAAAGAATTTTTTATAATATATATTTTTTATTTATCAAATACTCTATCTCCTCCTTTTGAAGATCAAAGAAGATAAGTAATAATATAACTATAAATTATATTTAGATGTGTAATTTATAATTTTTTATGTAAAATTACTTTAAAATATCTATGTATAATCTCCTTGAAACCTTTATAATAATATATAGACATTTATTAGGAGGGATTATGAAAAAAAATAAATTAAAAGATTTAATAAAAATAACAAAACCGCCCATTTGGGCTTTAATTGTAGGTCTAATACTTTCGCTCTTTGGAACTATTTCAGGATTGATTATTCCTTTAATTGTGAAACAAGTAATAGAAAACATGTCTAGTAACATATATACAAAATTTATATTGCCTAGTGTAATAATAATCGCTTTATGGATTTTATCTAGCATATTGTCTGTATATTTACTACAATATGTGGGAATAAAAGTTGTAAAAGACCTTAGAACAAAACTTTGGCACAAACTACTTAATTTGCCAGTTAAATATTACGATATGGAACATTCAGGAGAATTAATTTCTCGTGTAATTAATGATACAACAGTACTAAAAGAACTTTTATCTTTTAAAATTGTAGATTTTATAACGGGTATAATCACTATTATAGGTTCTACTGTGATTTTATTTTTGATAGATGTACCTATGACTTTAGTATTAATTCTAGGCATACCACTGGTAGCTTTAGTAGTCGTACCCATAGGATCAAAACTTTATAAAATTGCTGTCAACGAACAAGAAGAAATGGCTTCTTTAACAAGTTTATTAAGTCAAACTTTATCAGAAATTAGACTTATAAAGGCTTACGGAAGTGAAGATGTGGAATTTTATAAGGGAGAAAATAATTTTAAAAACTTATTTAAATACGGTATGAAAACTGCAAAAATAGAGTCTATTTTAACTCCACTTATTATGTGTTTTGCCATGCTTATTTTTATATTTGTAATTTCCTTTGGTGCTTATCGTGTTAGTGTTGGGGCTGTATCTTCTGGAGATTTAATTGCCTTTTTACTTTATTTATTCCAATTTGTAGCTCCTGTTGCAACAGTTGGTTCATTTTTCTCCAGTGTGCAAAAAACTAAAGGTGCCACAGAGAGACTTCATAATATTTTAATGGAAGATGAAGAAGATTTAGATAATGGAGAAGAAATTTTAAATATAGAAAAAATAAGTTTTAAAGACGTTAACTATTCTTATGAAAATAAACATGTCTTAAAAGGTATATCTTTTGATGCTAAAAAAGGTGAAACTATTGCCATAGTTGGGCCTAGCGGAGTTGGTAAGTCAACTATATTTGCTTTAATGGAACAGTTTTTAAAACCTGATAGTGGTTCTATTTTAGCAAATGATTGCTCTTTAGATAAATACAGCATAAGATCTTGGCGTAATAAAATTAGTTATGTTCAGCAGGATTCTCCTTTATTAATGGGAAGTATAAAAGAAAATATGATTTATGGAATTGAAAAAGATATATCTTTTGAAGAATTAAAAAATGCAGCCATTTTAGCTGGTGCTTATGATTTTATCGAGGAACTTCCTCAAAAATTTGACACTATTATAGGAGAGAGAGGAAGAAATTTATCTGGTGGACAAAAACAAAGAATTGCCGTAGCTAGGGCTATTTTAAGAAATCCAGATATTTTATTATTTGATGAGGCAACAGCTAGTTTAGATACAAAGTCTGAAAAAATAATCCAAGAATCCGTAAACAAAGTAAAGAATGGTAAAATTGTCTTTGTCATAGCTCATAGACTTTCTACTGTTGTGGATAGCGACAAAATACTTGTTATGCAAGATGGGAAAATAACAGGTTGTGGCGCTCATCAAGAGCTACTTTCTTCTCATGAATTTTACAATAACTTAGTTAACCAACAATTTGTTGAAAATAAAGAATCTGTTTAAGAGATACTTAAACTAGTATCTCTTTTCTTATTTAAAAGGAAATTAAATCATTAAAATATTTTATGGCATGGGAATCAGTCTTCCTTCTTCAAAATATGGCACATCTTCATATTCTTTTACAGTTAAATTTGATTTAGCAATTTTGTCTTCATCTCTTCCTGATGCTGTTCCTAAATACTGTAATTCTTTGCTATATTCATTTGGTAAAACAGAAATGGAAAGGCGGTCACTGCTATCTACAAATTTTTTGTATATCTTTAAGGTCTTATAAAAATATATGCAACTCTCTTGTTCCAAAGGATTCCTACGCCTTCCCATGAAGCAGTCATAATATTTACCTTATCTCCTTTTTTAATTATTTTTATCATTAAAGTTTTCATAATGAACTTTTTCAAAATTTAAATCTTCATCTGTGTAAGGTTTTTTCTCTTCATTTTTATGTCCTATGGCAATTAAAGATAATACACCATATTTTTTAGGAATAGATAATACTTTTCTCACAGCTTCTTGAGAGTCCCCTTCACTGCACTCTCTATTTCTAATTTGAATCCAAGTTGAACCAAGCCCTAATTTTTCTACTTCCAACTGCATTAAAATAGAAACTATAGATGCATCTTCTACCCATACATCACTTAATTCACTATCTGCCAATATACATATTACTAAAGGTGCTGTTTTAAGTGGCACAGTTCCAAACTTTTTGCACTCTTCTAACTTTGCAATAATTTCTTTGTCTTGTATAACTATAAACTCCACAGGATTTTTACCCATTGATGATGGTGATAATAAACCTGCTTTTAAGATTTTTTGTAAATCTTCTTTGGATACAGCTTCATCAGTGAACTTTCTAATACTTCTTCTATTTTTTAATAAATTTATCATAAGTTCCCTTCTTTCTTATTAATTCCATAATAATTTTATTATAGCATTTTATTTGAAATAAGAAAAACTGATACCCTTAGGTATCAGCTTAAAATATTATCTATCATAAAAACGCATTATTTCATCCACATCTTTTCTCTTACTTGGTGCTGGATGTCCATCTTCATATCCATAAACTATAAGTGCTGCAACTGTTTCTTCCTCTGGTAAATTTACTATCTTAGCTATAGATTTATCATCTATAACTCCCATTATACATGTTCCAACACCCTTAGCATGAGCTGCTAAACAAAATGTTTGACAAGCTATACCTGCATCAAATATTTCCCATGTGTTACCCTTTGAAGTTATGTATTTTTCATCATATGTACCACTTTTTCCTTTTACAAAACTAAGTACTGCCACACCTTTTGCATTTTTTAATGTATCTATATTGTAAACAAATCCATTAACACCTTCATTGGCTATTTCTTTTATTATTTCTTCATCATCAACTAAAGTGTATCTTGCTATTTGATAGTTAACCCATGATGGAGCCCATTTAGCTATATCAACAATTTCTTTCATTAATTCTCTATCTACTTTTTCATTTTTGAATTTACGAATACTTCTTCTTTCTTTTATCATTTCTATTGCATCCATTTAATTCACCTCGTACTTCTATTTTTAATGTTTTATTTAATTACACATTTATAATGCCCCTTAGGCTGATAAATATATCATAGTACAATTAACATATATTTTCAAGTAGTAATTTTGGGTATAATCAAATTATACAAGATACTCAGTAGTAATAAATATGATATATATACCAAAATATTATTACTTCATTTAAAATAGTTGGATCAATTGCTTTATTAATTATAGTTTTATTTTCTTTTCCTTTTATATGTATTTGCTTAGGATTATTATAATATCTAGCTTATTATGTTTATATTTTAGTAATTTTTATTCAAAAATATATCTTTCGCTTAAATCATTTTTTCCCTCAGCATAAAAATTTACTACAGGACCTTGTAAGTCTTTTTTTTTTATTTTCTTATATTTATTATTTTTTATATTTACACTATATAAATCATATCCCTCATTGGAACCTTCTAGTTCTTTTTCATAATTTATTTCATTATAATCCATCATTTTATGAGAATCACTGATGTGATCTACTACTTTTAAGAAGTTTTCCGTTTTAGTACCATAATGGGAATTGAAATTATAATCATATCCATCATATTTATTCACCACAATGTGGTAGTTTTCATTTTCAAAATTCACTTGATAAGATTTATTTTTATTGTAATCAATTAAAAAATAAGTTAAATCTTCTATTTTTCCATCTTTATTATAAATAATTCTTGCTCCATCTAATGGCACATTATCGTCAATATTGCATTTTGACTTAATTGTTTTCCATTCCAAACTCAAATCTTTTATATTTCCTGTGGAATTTATATTTATGTCTCTGTATTCAAAATGATTCATAATTCCATTTAAATTATTACTTACAAAAGATATTGTTAAAACAATAAGCCCCCATTTAGCACATTTATTTTTTAGAACTTTGTTTTTTCTCTCTTTATGTTCCATAAATATATAATATACAAAGAATCCTATGGGTACAAAAATGTACATAAATTCAGTTATATTAAAATTAAAACTAAAAGAGCCTAAAATATAAAACCCTATTATTTTTAAAACTAAATACTCTTCATCTTCTTCTTTGCATTTATGTATTTTTACCAAACCTATTATGGCTACTATCATTATAACAATACCTACGTATTGCCATATATTTGTCATTTTTTCAAAAAACATCTACTTAATCTCCCCATTATATAAATTTTATATGAAAATTATATCTGTAATAATTTTATTATACAAAAAAGTTTGTAGATACAATTTTAATACATATTCTCTTCAAAATAATAATCTAAACTTCCCTTAAATATAGTTTGATCCTTATCATTAAAAAGAACATATTCAAAAATATTCTCATCATAAAAGATACTATTTTCTTTAAGTTTATAGTCAAATTCTTCATTTATATATAAGTCACGCTTTTGTCTTGGATAAATTTTCACCTTTTTGCTTAAAACAACATAATCTTTCTTTATTTGACTTTTTACAAGAGATGGTGTTTTCACTTTTATTTTAAACTCTTGAATTTCATTGCTACAATTTATAATTGATATTTTCCCTTTGACAGTTATCTTATTTTTTTCACAATCAAATTCCATGGAAGTTTCATCTCTATTCATATAAATTGCATTTAAATTATTAGAAAAACTTTTATAAATTTTTGTAGTGTATGTATTAAGCCACGCAGATACAGCCATAAAAATTATTGCTACAATCAGTCTTGATA
>OGRO01002059.1_pt1 | contig 16351 bp, 7 predicted proteins | sample 1553451 | NCBI WGS metagenome assembly OGRO01 (sample SAMEA2580021, study PRJEB22360) | human gut metagenome
CATACCTATATCATGAACCGCACGAACAAATGCGTGCATATCCTTGATTTTGCTTTCGCACACGCGCCAGTCACCGCAATAGGCATAACCTCCGCCGTTGTTTTCGGTCTGCCAGCCATCATCTATTATTATTGTCCTCATTCCAAGCTCATACGCCTTTTTACATTCTTCGATCAGCTCACCATCGTTTATATTCTGATGAAAGTTATACCATGTTGAATACATCGGCATTCGCGCATGGCTCGGAACATATTGTTCCGAGCCGCGCATACGTTCCGCCGCGTTTGATATCGCCTTGTAAAAAGGTATTTTCCGCCTGTCAATTATAATTTGGCTTTTGTATTCATCAATTTCGCCTATCGGAATTGTAAAACGCTATTCTGCACAAACAGCTCTTGTCAATTTCCTCTGTGCCGCAGCTGATTTCAATCGGCGTTTTAGCATCGTTGACCGAAAGCGTGAACACATTGTCACCGCTCTGTGAAATAACCGACTGAATCGGTACCCCCGAGGCAAGCCTTGACCTTGAAATCTGGTGCTGCGGCCGCCAATCGGGGAGCACATTTCTTGCAAGACCGCACTCCGAATTCCACAGTGAAAACGCGTCAATATACGGTATATTAAACTCGACTGTTACCTTTGAGGGTGAACACGCCCGCTTTTGCCGAAACAGCACATCATAAATATAGATACCGTCCTCGCTGCCGCACAGGGTAATATTGAATATACTGTTTTTATTTTCGTTTTTTATATCAAATTCCATAAAAATCTCCATTCCGCTCCGCCGCTCTGCATCGGCACAAATGCACGCGAACAATTCTTTCTTTATTTTCTCATGTTATTTGTAGACAACAATGTATCTGACTCCGCCGCAGACCTGTAAAAACACAAACGATGCATTGCTGCCTGCTGCCTTATACGAAACCAAATCAGAGATATTCCCCACTCTGATTTCTTCGTTTCTTGCGGTTGAGTCACACACCAGAATCGGGGTATTATTAACGCTGAATACTTCGTCACAGTCACCGAGGTTATGTCCCAGCATAATAAACTCTCCCGATATATCGGTGATAAATCCCGTAAGATTTCTTATCTCATAATCGACAGAGGGATTGGTCAATATTTTCTTGCTTCCGTCATTTTTCCATATAATATTTATCGAAGATACTTCGTTTTTGGTATTAAACAACGGGCGAATAACATCACCGTATGAAATTCCCAATTCAATCGGGTTTACCTCCGAGCTGCATACCATTCTTTCGGATATGTCTAATTTATATCCGTCTATGGCATAAACAACCTCATCGTTCTCGTTTAAAACCTGACTTACGCTTTCCACAATATAATGATTTTGCGTATTTGTAGGCGTATTTAACTCTGCCCCTTTTATAAGCATAACATCGGCAGGTCCGAATTCTTTTGTACATTTATAGGTTTCAACATTATAATTCTTTATTCCGCTGTCAGCTCTGAGCTTTGACGCACTTATAACAGAATACTCTCTATCGTCACCCGAATCCATGCTTGGCACTGTAAAAATTTTTGTTTTTGCATCAAAAATAATATCTTTACCCATTTTATAAATTCCTTTGGACCAGTATGTTACATCGGACATAGGATTTTTAATATAAATCCTTCTGCCTCCGTCAGCTGTTTCCACAAAGGTTAATTTATCATCTTTTTCACCGAAAACCACAACCTGTCCTACTGCGTTTTTTGACTTTAAAAGTTTGTAGGCATCCTCGGGTTTCACTTTTGTACCGTCAACCCTTATACTGCTTTCTATGCAATAACGTTTCATCTCATTACTGTCGGTAAATAATTTCAGATATAACCGATAGTCATCAAGTTTCATTTTTGATAAATAGGCATAGTTCTCGGTTGACTCAATAGTTTTAATATAACCTATATACCCGGCAACATCGCAGTATATCTCCACATTATCGCCCGCTCTCATACCGTTCAATATTGTTTTATCCTTAGCTCTGTACGCCACGCCGTCTATGTCGATTTCATCGGTTTTTATATGTTTAATCTTTCCCTTCACAGGCTTTTTGTTTACATAAATATCCATATAGTCTCCCGAAACAGACTCAAAAACGCTGATTAGGCTTTGCGCCGTAATATATGATGTAGATTGACTTTGACCCGACACATCAAACACTCTCAGTAAGCTGTATTCGGAACTGTCGATTTTCACCGTTTCTCTGTTGCTCCCGTAAACAGCCTCAGATGCCCCAACACCGGAAACATAAATATTCCTGTATGCCCGTATTATGACAACATCATAGCCGGAATCGCCGTCTCTCAAAAATCGAATCTGTGAAACGGAATCATTTATAATATCCTTTAGATTTCCCGTATAAACTTCATTATTATAAACAACAACTGCATTTTGGCTAAGATTGATTTTCTTTTTCCTGCCCGATTCATTCGTATATGTCATCGAAAAATCAGATTCATTAAATTCGAGGTTATCTTCATAAATTTCGTCCAGGATAAGAACATCGGTGTTTCCGTCAGGTCTTGCCCACAGTATCTCATCTTCACGGTACATAAAGTTCACCCGTTCTCCCAAAACGGAATACATATCCACCTTATCCGCTTTATATATCTCATCGTCAATTATAGCCTTGTTAAGTCCCGCAAGCTTATTGCTGTATATTCCCACATCTCCTGCCGAGGTAACGCGTCCTTTTCCGAAATATGCTTCGTAATATACATAAAGCAATGTTTTTTTAGCATTTTCTTTTTGGTCGATGCTGACAGTGCTTTTTCCGTTAGCGTATATTTTTTGCGCAAGGTTGACCGACAGTGCATTTCTGAGCATAATAATCATTTCTTTTTCCGTTAAATACTGTGATGTCGATATGCCCTTATACAAATTCGATTTTTTTGCAACGAAGTAATACCCGTTGGGATATCCGCCGCTTACCTCGCAATAATCACTGTACCCCATAAGAAACATTATTATCTTAGTTGCTTCGCTCAATGTTATCGGGTCATCGGGATTAAATAAATTGTTATAACCGCTGACAGCTCCGACAGACGCAAGATAGTTAATCGAGCGTGCCGCGTAGTGTGCTTTTGATACATCGTAAAAATATACCTCGTCATACATATCGCCCGACAAATTAACGTTAAAAAGCGCTGTCACCGACTCCGCCCACTGTGCGCGAGTCACCTTTTCTTCCAAATCAACCTTTGCAAAATCTGTATCAGCCTGTAGGCCGAGCGCCTGTAAAATCTCAATGGACTCAATTAAATAATTATTATCTGTCTGAGCGGTACCTGTTGCAAAGGCCATAATACAGCCGCTAATAATCATAGAAAACACCAATACTATACTTGTTATCCTTTTCATTATATTGCTCACCTCCTACTGTAAGTATTTTAAGGTTTCATATATCATTTTTGCCGCTTCACTTCGTTTTGTATTTTCATCAGGCATAAACTTGCCCGCTTCATTACCGCTGATAATTCCGAGCGCCCCCATTATACCGACAGCATCTGCAGCATAACCTGCAATCATTTCACTGTCGCCGAACGTTTTCCGCTGCTCGGATGTCAGTCCTGTAGCTCTTGCAATCATCACAGCCATGTCCTGACGGGAAACTTTCATATTTATACCGAATTGAGTGTCGGAAACACCATTTATAACGCCGTTGGCATAAGCGGCATTAACATACTCAGCATACCACATATCTTTGTCTACATCGGTTAATCCGCAATACACATCGCTGCTTTTGATTCCGAATGCCAAAACAATCATTTTTACAAATTCCTCTCTTGTAATGCTGTCATCGGGTGCAAATACGCCTTCCGATTTTCCGCTGATAATTTCCTTATCCGCTAAAGCATATATAGCTTCGCTTGCCCATGCAACATCATCAATATCGGAGAATTTGACCTTAATCGGCGCCTTTGTCGGATTGACTTGTGTACCGTTGATTATAACGTTATTGTTGTTTGTTCCTTTTGAGCCGCCGGTTCCTTTTGAATTATTTGTCCCCTTTGAGCCGCCTGTTCCTCCCTGACCGGTTGAACCGCCGCCTTTGGTGTCTTCTATTGCATTTTTCAGTTTTGCTATATCCGCATAATCATTACCGGAAATCTTTTGTCGGCATTGTGTTTCACTTATGCCGCTGACGCCTATGTACTTTGCATATTCGTTTATGATTTTATATGCGTTCGTATTACCGTTCGGTCTTTTTACAACCGAAAGAATTATTGAATCTTTAACAGCCTTCTCATATTCTGCAACCGTCTTTGGCTTAGCGTTTTTCACTCTTGAATTAAAGTCTGCCGCCGCGTTGGTATTAACGTATTCATACCAATAATCGTCAATCCCGTCCGGCAACACCCCGGAGTAATTCAAAATATTGTCACAGCCGTTATTGCTTATTGCATTTACAAGTGAAAGTACATGGTAAACATAGCTGTTGTACGGATAATTTCCGCTGTTGAGTTTTGAAACGGTTTTTATATGATTATAAATACCCGTTGCTGCACTCATAACAGTGCTGTCATTTTCAAAATCAAAGCTTTCGCCAAACATCATAGTTTGATCCTTAATGATATTATAAAGACCTTCTGCACCGTCAGAAGCATTCAGGCTCTCAATAAACCTCTCATAATCCGTACTGCTTACAAATAAGATGTCAAGCTGCTGTTTATTCTCCCACTCCGGTGAAAACAGATATGCCTTATACAAGCCGCTTTTTCCGTCATATCTGAAAGATAAATCAAACCTTCCGTTTTCATCCGACTTGGTCTGCACTACCGCCGCAAGCAATTCGTCCGGATTTGTTCCGTTTTCTATTTCATCTATATCTTTTTCCGGCATAAAAACCTGCATTGCAACATTAACATTCTTATCCGTTTCGCCATGTACGGTAATCGTATTATTGTTTATTTCCCTTTCGTACCTTAGCTCCGCTGCCGAAGCATTTGTCAGCAGACCCAAAGACAGTAAAAAACTTACTATGCATTTTTTCTTCATAATTCTACTCCTATTTTTGTATCACTGTTATTTTACAGAGAATTGTTGTTTGTCCATACGAGGACACAGGCTGTCATCCAACAGAAAACATTCTAAACTTCCCGTTTCCGTATCCTCGGTTACCTCAAATTCGTTTTTAACCGATAATAAATTATCGACTTCTTCCGAATAAACCGTTTTTAATTTGCCTTTCGGGCTCTTTATCGCGCAAATAAAACTTGTACCCGCATCAAGTTTTTCGCCGTTACCGCTCTCAAGTACAGCTTTAATTTTGTCCCCCTTTTTCAGCCTTTTAAGTTCCCTTGTTTCGGCTTTAATACCGTTCACATAAACAGAAACCCTATATCGTCCTGGATTCGTTTCATATGTATATTCCGCATCGCCTGTATTTACAAAGACAATACAATTATCATTTTCTTCAAGATTAAAACTCGTTGAAAATGCTTTGCCGTTATCTTTTCCTGTCTCTTTTGTTACATCAACATTTCTTATACACGTGACATTTTGAAACAACTTCCCATAGGCGCCGATTGTTACGGTTTTTACCTTTGACGCGTCAAAAGTGCGGTTGCTGTCTGCGGTGATTGCCACATCTTTATATAAAACCTTATTCCCCTTTAAAATATCTATTGTGTTTGCGGCTTTTAGGCGAACGGTGTACTTATCCGACCACAGTTCAGATGCAAATCCGAAGGTACCGACAGTTTGAAGGCTGTTCTTTGACATTTGCGTATCATTCATGGTCCATAAATCCGATGTACCGGTTTTATCCGATTTTGCGCCCGCCACAACATATACGCTATTGTTATCGCTGTCGGTAAATGTAATCATAAACTTTGACTGTTCAGTGTTGGTCATATATACATCTGCCGATACGGACAGGCTCTGATCAGCGGTCAGACCGCCAACTTTCTCATATGATATTCGACTGTTTTTGCTGCCTACAAACTTCAAGGCATACCCCAGCTTCCAATCTTGGCTTGTATCATAACCGACTGTTGTCCAGCCTGCATTGTTAAGCTTTTTCTCGGTTATATTCTCACCGAAGCTGAGAAGGCTTGACGAATCACCTTCACTGGATTTTATCTGATTGAAATAAAGAAAATCACAATCCTTTTCTCGCATTGCATAAACCGCAATGTTCTGATTTTCTTTTTCGCTTATGCCTTCAATCCTGATTACGGAATCAGCCCCGAGCGATATATTACAGTACGGCTTATCCTCCGGAATAGGCTCGTCACCCCGATTATCACTTAATACAACATATATAGGCAAATATCCCGCCTTAACCGATTCGGTATCACTGTACCGTGTTCCGTTGCAGTCATAAACCTCCGCAGTTCTGTCTTTATCCTCCGCCGATAAGGTTAATATCGCATCTGAACTTTTCACCGCGGCATTAAACCCTTTTCCCGTATCCGACTTGATTTTCAGATTATATTCCGCACCGCCGTTTGTCCATATAACATATACATTCTTTTTCTCATCTCCGAAGTTATAGACGCTTAACCCGGTATAATTATTGTCCGCCCCTGAGGTCACCGACCTGCCGTTATACGAAAGACCTTCGGTAAGCTTGATAACCGTATTCAGCATATAAAATGCCGGTTTGGGACGGCTTCCGAAGTGACGTAAAATTCCGAACTGAGCCTGATTAAACCTTCTGTTCATGTCGGGAAAATCGTTTTTCAGGTCATAGAAAAATACCTTTTCGGCGACGCCGTTTGCTTCGGAAAGCGTATATATTCTTGTCATATATGCGCCTTGCTGTTCCTCCGTAATTTCATATTTGTCAAAGATTGTACTTGAATACCCTGTTTCCGTAATCCAAATCGGTTTTTGTGTACTTCCCATTGCCTTCTGAATTTCATCGATAAGTGCGTCATATGTATGGGATATTTCGTCAACTGCCTTCCCGGTTATGCTCGGATATGTATGAATACTTAAAGCATCCATATACTCACCGCCGCCTCCGTTAAAAACCTGTCTTGTAAACTCCGTATTGGATAAACCTGTCGAAACAACGGCGCCCGCCTGCGAAACACCCAAAACCGCTGCATCGGGATTTCCCGATTTAACGGCAGCATAAGCAGCTTTAAGAAGCTGAATATATACGGCTCCCTTTTTACTTATGTCTTCGTTTCCGTTTGCACCATATACCTTAATCATATTATTTGGCTCATTGCAAATTTCAAAATGAGCAACCTTTCCCTTTAACGCTCTTGCCATGAACTCGCAAAAGCTTGCATATTCACTTATAAGGTCATATTTCGATAAAGTGCCGTCTTCGTTATAGCTCTGTTTATACCATTCGGGCGGGCTATAGTGGAGTATAGCAAGTATCTTGTTTCCGTTGGCTGTGATCTCGTCTATTTTATCGAGAATTTCCGGTTTAATTTCAAATTCTCCTTTTTCGATTTCGATATCACTCCAGCTGAAATCATCCCTAATCCACAAAAAACCGGCTTTTGATGCCATCGTCATATCAGAAGATGTATATTGAGTTTGATCATTCATATAATGTGAACAAATACCCCAATCCGGATTCGTATACGTATTTCCAATACAGTATAACTGCTCTGCCGTTTCCGTTCCAGCGTAGTTACAGGTAACCCTGTATTTGCCGAGCGTTAATTTCTTAAGCTGTATTTTTTTCAGCAGCGAACATCCGACGGCAACATTAAACGGAACAGTCTGACTTTCGGCAATATGACCGTATTCGGTCTGTACCGTTATTTTTAAGTCACCCTCTTTATCGGTGTCCCCCTTATTCGTTATGTTTACGGTAAACTCAAACGGGGCGTTGCTGTCACAGATAGCGTGCTTATCAAAATTGATGTTTATACTTATATCATCCGATAAAGCCGTTGCATTTGTCAAGGCTTGGCTCGAAACAATCGCGCATATAAGTGCAAATACCGTACAAAGCCTAAAAACGCGTTTTTTCAGAAATTTATTTGCCATTACTTAATCTCCATAAAATCAGCTATCGGGCTCATCTTCTTAAGTCCGTCCCAAACAAATACTCTGACCTCATCAAACTCGGGAACATCGACAGGCACCGAAACCACCGTTTCCAATGTCAGATTCTGCATATCCGATGCCATAGGATATTTTTCAAAAACATAGTCAACTTTCTTGTTTTTGAAGTAATATGTATATATGATATACATATTTGTTTCCTCATTTTCCGTATTGATGTACCTTACGCTCGTGCTCACTTCTTTGTTTGGTACAAACTTGTCAAAGGTGGCATCACTGTTATCAATTTTTACGGACTCTATAACGGCATTCTTTATTCCTCTTGCCGTATCAAACTCATACACCTGTTCCGTTTCCGTCTCTTCCCCCGTTAAGCTTTTTACGCCCTGCGCAACCGTAATTGTATAATGTTTGCTTGCCTCCAAATATGCTTCCGGCTTGATGACATAAGCGTTGCCTGACACATAGCCTATAAACTTTATTTTATCGCCTTCCTGATTTTCCAATGTAACTTTATCGGCTATTGAAGTTCCGTCAAGCGCCGCATTGTATTCAAGGCAAATTTCATCAACAAGGGTGGAAACAGGCTCATCGCTTACAATTTGATTATCGGCTTTAAAAACGACGTCCCTCATATAAGGCGTACCGGCAGTATAATCAATCGATATATCGTCAACGATTACACCTTTGTTATTCATAGGCTCTCTGTTTGTTGTTCTGAACAAAAAGCTATCGAATCTGTTTACGGTACCGAGAGAAATATCTTCGGCACTTGCAACCTCTGTGCCCGTTTCCTCGTCCGTTACCTTTCCGCTTAATATATTGTTGTCAATATCTATTGTCAATTCTATATCATACCATTTATCCGGCTCCCATTTTCCGCTTGAAACCGTATTAAAGCTTATACCCTTGTTGTTATCAAAATATACAAGCTGATTTTCCTTTGCGGGTGTTTCAGCCGAACGCACCTGGAAATTCGGAGTATTTCTGTCCTCTATATACACCGATACTTTAAATGTGATAACTCCGCTGTCGACAAACTGCGGCATATGCAGACCTGCCGTTACATTTCCTGCGTAGTCCGGGCTCTTTTCTGTAGGCAAGTTAATGTAAAAAGCATTGTTATGCTCTTTATTTTTTGTATCAATAATTTTTGAAAATGCTACATAGGAAGTTCCCGGGTCATACCATCCGTCAGATGTTTGCAGCATATAATTTCTGTATTCGCCGCCCACGGTGTAATTCTCGAAATCTATATTACGGCTTACGGATATTCCCGAACCCGCAGTTGCTCCGCTCGAAACTTTCAGGTTATCATAACATACGCTGTTTTTGTCGTATCCCGAATCGGGCGCGCCTCCGAACAGTAATCCGCTGCATCCGTTTTTTGCTAAGCTGCCTATTGTCATTTCGCTTGTAGTCCCGTTGTAGGTCAAGCTGACTTTTCCCGACGTGGCATCTATCACAGCGCTTACATCAACCCACTTATCAAAATCAGTTGATTCCTTATTTTCGCCGCCATACACATGCCCGTATCTCTTTAGTACCGAATCGGCTCCGCTGCCGTCATAAACCTTTATAAACGGAACTGTTCCGCTTTCGGCATATTCCTGCCACGAAACCGTCACCTTGTCTTTTACTACATTTCTGAATGAGAGAATAGCTCCCATTGATGCGCTTGTGACAACCTTCATTGCCTTACCGTGCCCGTCATCAAACTGCTTCATACCGATATTTTTAAAGCTGCCTAACAATGCCGAATTCGGATAAAAGCCCTCGGGAAGCTGTCGGCTTTCCATAGTCATATCTTCAAAATCCGTTGAGAAATTGATTTCCGACGGTACTTGTCCCGAATCTGTCATTCTTGCGGTCAGCACGTTATCCACAGAAATACTTGCTTCGCCGTCATCTGCATCGGCTATCTCGAACCCCGCAATGCCCGCTGCTGAAGAAAGACCCGGAATTATAACATTCTTAGCTGCCTCCGCTCCGTCAACGGACAAAGAAACCGCCGCAGAATATCCGCTTAACTTCACTTTAATACTTGTCCATTCTCCTGCCCTGATTGTATATGCGCTGTCAATATATTTATCCGTCTCACTGCCGATAGAAAAGTTACCTGTACCTATCGTTGTCTGCGCTTTAATTTTCCCTGCATCATCCAAAAAATTCATGCTTACCGCGGAATTTTCATCACCGTAAACATCAAAGCTTATTTCATAGTATTCATCTTTTTCAAGATTTCCCCTTAATGCTTTTCTTATATTGGTATTATTTATACAAATACCGGTACCGTTTTTCCCTCTGACAACCGATAACCCCGCTGTGTTATCGCTCTCCCAGTTTCTGATTCCGCCGGAAACGTCCGACGCCTCCGTGATGTCATCAAAAGAATCTTTCACCTCGTATTTGATTGCGGAAACCGTTGATGCCGATACGTATACACTGCTAAACAAAAACGGTACTGCCGCCAAAAGCGCTATCATCTTTTTTAAGCTCATTATCATTCTCCTTTCGAATCACTTACATATGAATCCGAACTATTCAACCTGTTTAATTCAAATTCTATGGGGCGATAATCACATCTCCCCATAGAATTTTCAGAATTACTACTATACTTTCATTTTTCGATTTGTTAAATACCCTGTTTTAGAATAACGGCGTTATGTTATTCGTTCCGTTCCACAGGAACACGTTACTTTTGTCATATTTGCTTGTGTCAAACTGCGTAAACTCAACATTTGCCGTGCCGTTTTCAGCGTCCTTGCTCAAAATTACATTTTTTATTTCACAATTAACCAATACGCCGTTCCTGTAATATGCCGCAACCGCAATGCCGCTCTTATCCTCGTCTGTCGTGTTTGTATAATTGATTTCAACGTTCCGAAGATTGGTCTTGTTAATGCTGTTGACGTTAAACACAGGCTCTTCCGGTTCAGCTCCCGTATGCACTATTTTCAAATTATCATAGCATACACTGCCGGCATCTCCGTTTGCAAACGTCAGCATCAAAGCGCCATTAGTCAGAACATCGTTTCCGGTGTCCATAATGTAAACTCTTCTGCCCTGCGCTCCGTATAACAACACAACCTCTTTCGACGTGAAATCAATCTTGAACGTTACATCTACCCATTCACGAACAACATCACTGCTATTATACGAACCGGTACTGATTCCGTTCAGAATCTTTTCTACACTGAGCGTACTTTGATCGGTCTCATTTGATGAAACGTAGAACTTAGGCTTACCGGATGTATTCGCCTTTTCCTTCCATGTAATCATAAGCACACCTGACTTTACCGGCTTTGCAAACACTAACTGTGCCGTTTTATTCGCGGTAAGCTTCAATGACGTTCCCTGTGCAGCATCATCTGATTCTGCGGCAGGTCCGCTGAAATCACCCGAGTTAAGGTTTGAGAAGCCGTCCGGAAGCGTACCTGTTCCTTTGTAATTCTCAAAATCGTTTGTATAAGCTGCACTCAATACATCCGGTCGACCTTCTGTACACGGCTCTTTTGTTACCGAAACATTCTTTATACAGGTTACATTCTGATTGTTTGAGCCATAAGCGCCTATCGTTATCGACTTTAACTTCGCAGCTTCGAACTTGTTGGTATCTACAGTCGGAATAACAACGTTGCGGCACACAAATTCATCGCCTTTTAATACATCTATCGTATTTGTCGATTTCATTCTCACCGTGTATTTTTCCGACCATTTTTCCTTCTCAAAACCGAAGCTTCCTATTTTATTAGACCGCGTGTCCACCTTTTGTTTATGGCTCATTGTCCATAAATCATTGCCATCTGCCTGCTTATCGCCGGCAAATATATATGAACTGTCACCGTCGCTGTCGGTAAATGTAATCATAAACTTTGACTTTGAAGTGTCATTCATACGAATCTCTGCAGAAAATGTCAGGCTTTCGCCGGCGGCGAGACCCGTAAGATTACTATACGTTATTGAGCCTGCGGGGCTGCCTCCCTGAAACTTCGCCGCATAGTTCAAACCTTCGCTCGCCTTCTGAAAGTTTTCGTACGTCCATCCGGCAGCCGTCAGCTTTGTTTCATTTGTGTTCTCGCCGAAGCTGAGAAAGCTTTGTGTACCGTTCGATAGCCCCTCTGCAAAGGAAGCTGTAGTTAACATAGATGAAGCAATCACTATTCCAAGCACGCCCGATAATAATTTTTTCATAATAAATCTCCCTTTCTGCCGTCTTTATAACGGCATTTAATTTGTTATATTTTTAATTATTTTTTTTAAACTCCAATTGTGCCATTTGAGTTGTATCTCTTGCGCCGCCCATACCGTCTGCATAGAATGTATATCCTCTGCCGCTGCTTTCCGAATCACGGTCATTTACTATAATTGCGAACTGAACAAAATCATCGGGATTAAAGGTATAATCCTTGCCGAAAATAACAGTCCACGGGATTTCCGCCTCATAAACGGTATGTGTTCCGTTTCTTTTTACCTTTACGTTATAGCCGCGGAGCATTCCGTCTTCACCCAATTCAAAGCACGGAGTTCCTTTGGTTGAACGTCCGCACAGAAACTCCGTTTCTCCGGAATCAACCAGGGTTAATGCAAAGCTCTCAAACTTACCTAAATTCACGGTAGGATCAGGCTCACTGTTGAATGCAAACTGAAGAGAATCCGCATTCCACATATTGTACTGACTGTAAGGCTGGTAATGGACATCATCTGTTACGTCAACCGCAAGATACATATTATCCTCATCCCACATTAGATTCGCGCTGAAGCTATGGTCCTTCGGTCCGTTCCAAACCTTATTTAGTGCAACATTTGACTGTTTATCTGCGACAAGCCACTTACTGTTCCACTCGTTTGGAGCAATATTACCGTCAATTTTCGGTTTTTTCTTTGCATATGCAACCGGCGCAAGAACAGTTTGGTTTTTATAGCTGAATACGTTTCCGCCGTTTTCCTTAAAATCAAACTTCGTTTCAATACGTCTTAGGCTCTTCATTTCCGGAAGTCTGAATGTATATGTTTTTGTTTCGCCCGGCTTTAAACCTGCCACATTAACGGAGTTTGCGTATTTGGCTATATCCTCCGGCTCGGTTATACCTGCAACGCCCGAAAGGACTCGCTTTGAGGTATTTGTAACAGTCAGACTTGCCTGATACTGATCATTTACAACATTGGTCACCGACTGTTTAACTTCTATAGGCTCGCCGACCTTCACATTAAGGCAGCCGTCAAAATAGATATATCCGTCCTTTTTAACCTTAACCGATATCGGATAGTTACCGCCGGGACAATCACTGCCTACTGTCAATGTGAATTTTCCCGAGCCGCCGTCGGTTACATCAAAATCCTTTGATTCACACTCGTATGTGTAAGCGTCAGGGTTCTCGCTTTGTACATTAAACATTATTGTATCGCCGGCAGCACATTCAATCTCTGCATTATCAAATCCGATTATCGGTTTACCCTCCTCAAGTTTTGAAAAATTACCTATATAATATTGCGGCTCCTTCTGAACGGGAAGGCTGTATACACCGTTGTCCGAACGAAGCGTATATTTAAAATTGCCGAACATATCGTAAACATCAACGCTGTTTGTACCGAGGTCTACATTTGCTATCTCGTCCTTCTGCTCATCCGACCACGAACAAATAACCTGCTTTCCGTCGTCATGCTTAAACATATATAACGGAACCTGATTATTATTTACTATCAGTTGTTTTTGAGGCTCTGCCATACCGACAAAATAATTCATAGCGTTAAGAGTAACACATATCGGAAAAGGCGCACCCGGAGCCACTCTGTGATGCTCATCGCGGAGTATGCCATACTGATTTTCATAGAACCATTCGTTAGAGCTTAAATTCATCATGTTATATACAAAGAAATGCTTTGTCCTGTTATTTCCTCTCAGGTAAACCCAATATCTTACCGCGTCCTTTGCTCTGCTGTAGTCGGTTACTCCATAGCTTCTCTCTTTACTCGTTGACCATCCCTGTTCACTGAACCAAATATCGTCGGGAGCGTAAAATCCGTGTTCCGCAAGCATCTTTATCATCTCGGGATGATTTTGATCCCAAAACCATCTTGTAAACGATGTTTTATAATCATAGTGATGTACACTGAATTTATCCATATACTCGCCGCCGCCGACCTCAAGAAACTTTTTCAGCCAAGGGTATTCTTTTCTCGCATACGCAAGGCCTATATATTCTATATCAGGCCCCGCCTTCTTTAGAATCGGATAGATTCTTTTATAGAGGTTAGCAATCCCCTCCGGCGTATCATGCAGATCGATTTCATTATACATTTCCACAGCCTCGACACGGCCGTTTAAGGCTTTCGCCGCTTCCTCCATCCATTTTACGGCAAGATCATACTCCTTTGGGATTTTCCAAAAAACAGAGCCTTTAATACCCTTTGGAATAAGAATCGGCATTGTTTTTATTTTGTACTTTCCCAAATCCTCCGGGATTGATTCAGCCGGAGTAACCGCATATGCCCCTGTGCTGTCCGAAAACTCCTTGTAGTGCCAGTCCGTTCGGATATAACCTACGCCCATATACGACAGATAATGCATAACATCTTCTTTAATAGGTATTCCGTCGCCGTGATACAGTCTGTCAATATGTGCCGAAATGCCCAGATACTCATTTTTCTGCTGCTCATCTTTAAACTTATGTAAAACCTGGCAATAGTTTTCTATTGTTTGAGTACGCTTTACGCCCCTTTTATCGGTGCAGTCAAGAACAGCCTGCACGTTAAAGCTTCCATACGGAATATATTCGACTGTGACAGATGTATCGAGTTTTTTATCTACCGTAATGTTTTCTTTTTCGGCGGTCGCCACAACATTTCCGTTCAGATAATCCGATATTATAACCTTAATATTCGTATTAACGGGAGTATTTTTGCGGTTTTCAAGGTGAAATTTGAATTCCTTCGCTTCGCTCTCTCCGTCAAAGGCATTCATACTGTAATCCGTGGTCATCTTCGCCGTAAGCATCTGAGCGGGTAACTCTCTTATGCGGATTGCGCCAAAGTAAACCGGATTTTTGCTTGCGCCGTCTACCTCGGTTCTTGTTGATAATGTAAAGTCATAGGCGTCATACATTTTGTTGTTAAAGACTGCATCCTTTAAAATAAACGTATGCGTTTTCCACTCTCCCGTTCCCTCTGTCCAACAAGCCCCGGCAGACTCATTTCGCTCTTGCCAGGTTGTATTATAACGAATGCCGAACGAGCTTCCGGCAACGTCATCAAAATAATCTACCTGTATCTCGACTTCCGTGCCGTTCACATTTGGCTTGATAAATTTATCGTCAACATCAACCCCCAAATGCACGCCGACAGTCGATCTCATCATAACACATTCTCTTCCGAGCTTTTGGGTCCTTATCATATTGTCATATGTCAAGTCCGCCAGTCCGTAGGACTTAATGTGCTTTGTCTGATAGAATCTTGCAAAAGTAATTTCCGCCCACTCATCGCCTTGCTCTGCCATTGCTACTGTTTGAACCAGCGAAACACAAAGCACGAGCGTAAGTAATACAGAAATAATTTTTTTCGACATATTATACCTCCGTATATAATTTTATAATATGTATATAGGCTTATCAGCCCTTTACTGCGCCGCCGTCCATTCCATACATGAACTTCTTCTGGAATATAACGAAGAATATCATAGGAGGAAGCATTACAAATGTAAGCATTATCAGCTGTTCGTCCATCGCAAGCTTTCCCTGCAGTGCAAGCGCTCTTACCATTACAGTCTGTAGGCTTTTATTCTTAAATATAAGCATCGGCCAAAAATAATCCGACCAGGCATGATTGATGTTCATTATTACCTGATAAAATATTACCGGCTTGCATAAAGGCATCATAATTTTTGTAAAAATCCCGACTTCGCCGAGTCCGTCCAGTCTTGCAGCCTCTATAACCGACTGAGAAACACTGTCAAAGTAGTCTTTAAACCATATGATAGTGAAACAGCTTGCCATACCCATTATCCACATAGGCCACGGCGTATTGATGAAGTTAATATGAAAAACAGGAAAATCTACAATTAACTTCATCTTTGCCGCCAGTGTTCCTCCGGACGGAAGAAGCATAGTCAGGAAAAGAAGCTTTAATACAAGGTCAGAGCCTTTGGGCTTAATTCTCGACAACGAATATGCCATCAGACCGTTGCCCGCTATCGAGAAGAAAACCGTTCCTATTGCCATAATAATAGTGTTAAGATATGCCCTTCCGAAGTCAAGCATTTTCCATACCTGACCTATCTTCTCAGGATGAAAGGATTGCGGAATTATCGTGGGAGGAATACGATAAAATTCATCAATATCCTTTGTTGATGATATCAACACCCACAGAACC